>ERZ724503.1-NODE-1-length-90794-cov-17.235478_pt1 | contig 90794 bp, 89 predicted proteins | sample MGYA00376036_ERZ724503 | MGnify/ENA primary metagenome ERZ724503 (study PRJEB28724, sample SAMN07190885) | wastewater metagenome | isolation source: influent of sewage treatment plant in Hong Hong | place: Hong Kong | collected 2016-03-17 ...
GGCCCACCGCAAACCGGTAACGATACTATTAGTATCGCAGCGCTACTTAGCGTACTCTTTGGAGATACGGCCCATGATGCGTTCGAAAAGAGACTGCCATGTACACCCAATGGATCGAAAACCTTGTCGTACAACGCCTCTCGCTGCGCGGCGGCCTGGTTCTGGATTTCGATGACTACAACGAAATCGTCATCTCCTGCCCCCTGCTATTGACCCTTCCTGCCGTCGGCACCTACCCCATCGAGGCGGTGCGTATTGACCCCCTCAGGATCGCAACCCACGAACGTCCACTGCTGAACCTCGCCGGCGCGGTGTGCACCCAAGCCTGGTCCAGCGACGATGGAGGGCTACACCTGAGCTTCTCGGGCGGGCACCGCATCGATGTCGACCCCGACGCTGAACAGACAGCATGGGAGCTCTATGGCATGCGCCACGGCTACATGGCCTGTCTGCCCCGGGGGCGGGTTCGCGTGGTCCGCCATGACCTCCCCGACACCGACGACGCCAACATTCTCAACAGCGCCACGCAATCATCGGCGGGGTCGGCGCGGCAGACGCACTAAATGGGCCGCGGACACGGGGACGGGTCGACGTGGGCGGCAATGCGTCGATCAGGTTGAACGTGGACCGGACTGCCCTGGCGACATCGAGGCGGGCGAGCATTCCCCGATGATGCTGTCGAGGTTTTGCTGCACCCGTTCCGCAGCGATGCCAACCGATGGTGAATACAGCATGATGTGGTCGAGGACGCCTTCGTAGCGTCTCAGTTGTTCCCGGACCTCGTGTGCCGTCCCTGCGACGCCCATGGTGTCGATCATCTCCTCGGACACCGCGGCGAACATCGCCGGGAAATCGCGCTGGGCGAATGCTTCCCGGATGGTTCGGCCTTCGCTGGCGAAGCCGTTCACATCAAGTACCGTCTCGTAGGATTTGACCGAGGAGTAGAACGCAATCTGCTGCGCCAGTTCGCGCCTGGCGACCTCGGCGTCGTCGTGGATGGCGCACATCACCATGGAAATGATCTCCACGTCACTGGGGTCGCGGCCGGTGCGCGCGGCACCCCTGGCGATAGCGGGCCGGACTATCTCCTCGACGTAGGTGGTGGTGAACAGGGGATGTCCGGCCAGGCCGTCGGCCACCCGCCCGGCCGCCTCGCACATCCGGGGCCGGACACCGGCAGTGACGATCGGGATCGGCCGGCTGGGGGGACCCACGTCGCCGGTCGGGGTGAGATTCATTCTGTAGAAACGGCCCTCGTGATGGATCGGCCCTTCATGCAGGTTCCATATCCGGCGCAGCAGCATCACGAGTTCTTCCATCCGCAGCGCGGGTGCGGAAGTGTCGGGCACGCCGTGCCAGTCGCTCATCATCCGTTTGGTGCCGTTGCCGATGCCGAGCACCAGCCGTCCGTTGGAGAGTTCGTCGAGATCACGCGCCTCGGTGGCCAGCACCAGCGGGCTTCGGCCGACGCCGTAGAGAATGGAGGAACCGATCCGGCAGTTCTGTGTGCTGTTGGCCATCGCGGCCATGGAGATCGATCCGGACCGGGAGTAGAACTCCGAGGCCCATACGGCGGCGAACCCGGCCGCGTCGGCGGCCTGGGCGGTCTGGGCCAGTGACTTCAAATCCGCGCCGAGAACCGACAGGCCGTAGGTGCTCATGACTGGTCTCCTGTGCGCGGGCGCAGGCCGTCGAACATGACGGCGCTGAGGGTGCTGGCGACCACCGTCTCGTCGAGGTGGTTCCCGGTGACCAGGTACATGAGTGCATTGATGGTGACCGCGCCGAACAGCGCAATGGACGTCGATCGTGCATCGGGCTGAGCGACGAGGGAGCCGTCGCGGGCCCCTTCGACGAGCAGAGTTTCAACCGGTTGTTGGTATGCGGTATTGATCATCTCGGCGATGGCCGGCATGCGGGCCGCTCGTCCCAGTTCGCCGATGAGTGCACGGCATACCGCTGGCCGCTGCGCCATTGCCCGCAGTTGTGCGCGGATGACAAGTTCGAGGCGTTCGGCACCGGTGCCGTCGGTGTGCACGATAGCGGTCACGGCCTCGGAGATGTCCTTGAGGAGGTCTTCGAGCAGGAAGGCAAGGATGTCCTCTTTGCCGGCGAAGTAGTAGTACAGCGTCGCTTTCGGCACACCGGTCACCGCGGCGACGTCTTCGATCTTGGAGTCGTTGAGCCCCTTCTCGGCGAACAAGTCCGCCGCGGCGCAAAGCCGGTCAGAGATCTGACGTGGAATCTTGCGCATTGCCCCACCTGTCCCGTTCAGCCGGTTTAGACTGCCAGTCTAAACCGTCGTTACTTTGGTGGTAGGAGGGCTCGTGGTCTCGGTACAGATTCGTTACGACCCGTTCGACGCCTCGATCCTCAACGACCCCTATCCGACGTATCGGTTATTGCGTGACGCGGCTCCGGTGTACCGCGCCGAGGAATCCCATACCTGGGTGTTGAGCCGCCACGCCGATGTCCAGGCCGCAGCACTGGATCACGGCACGTACTCCTCGGTGGACGGCATCTTCCCCACCCCGCCGGGATCGGACTTCATCGGTTCGTTCCTGCCGATGATGATCGTGATGGACCCTCCGCGCCACGACCAGTTGCGTGCCCTGGTCAGCCGGGCGTTCACTCCCCGGCGGGCGGCCGGGCTGCAGGGCGCCATCACACAGATGGCCGCGGAGTTGTTCGAGCGCCTCGACGAGGGTTCCGGATCGGCGGACTTCGTGACCGACTTCGCCGCGATCCTGCCCGCCGCGGTGATCGCCGATCTGCTGGGCGTTCCCGCCACCGATCGTGATCAGTTCCGATTGTGGTCGAGCCAACTGGTCCAGGTCGACGTCAACCACGGACAAACCACCGACGCACTGACCGCCGCCGCCGCGATCTACGCCTACTTCACCGACTTCCTCGCCGACCGCCGCAAGAACCCCCGCGAGGACCTGATGTCGGCGTTGGCCAACGCCACAGTCGACGGGATCGGACTGACCGACGAGGAAGTCCTCGGCTTCTGCGCGCTGCTGCTCGTCGCGGGCTACGAGACCACCACCAATCTGCTGGGGAACTCCGCGGTCGTGCTGGCCCAGCATCGGCAAACCCGCCGACGCCTAGCCGCCGATCGAACACTGTTGGGGCCTGCGGTGGAAGAGTTGCTGCGTTACGACTCACCTGCACAGGGACTTTCACGAACCCTGACCCGCGACGTCACCCTGCACGACACGACGATGCGTCAAGGTGAGAAGGTGCTGCTGTTGTTCGGGTCGGCCAACCGCGACGAGCGTGCCTTCCCCGATCCGGACGTGTTCGACATCGAGCGCACCAGTGAGCACCAGGTCGCCTTCGGTCGCGGCATTCACTTCTGTCTGGGTGCGGCGCTGGCGCGGATGGAGGCCCGCATCGCTCTGGATGCGTTGTTGGACCGGGTGCCTGACTGGGAGGTCGATCTTGAATCGGCGCGGCGGCTGCGGTCCGGGCCGATCCGGGGCTACACATCGCTGCCCATCACTTGGACCACACCGGTCTAGCCCGTGCCCTTCTTCGACGACGCGTCGTGTGCTTCACCGCGACGGCCAGGTTCATCGCCGTCGATGTCGAGCACTCCGCCGCGCATGTCGACCTCGGCGCATTCGGCGACATGCTCAAACGATTCGCAGGCTCGAACGGTGATTGAACCCATGGCCGGACAGGAGAAAGGGGCATGGTGGTGGCAGTGACATTCGCGCACTTCGATGAGCAGATCGCCGGCCAGCTGCTCAGATCGGCGAACACAGCGGGTGGACTGTCGACGTTTCTGAGCTTTCGGCACACCGAACTCGCCGCCGGTCGGCTGGTGGCAGAGATGGAAACCCGCGCCGAACTGCTCACACCCTTCGGCACCCTGCACGGCGGATGTCTATCGGCGATGGTCGACCACTGTCTCGGAGTCGTGTTCTACCCCGTCATTCCGGGCGGATCATGGGTCGCCACCACCGAATTCAAGCTGAACCTGCTGCGACCCGTGTCCAGCGGGGTGTGTGTCGCCGTCACCGACATCGTGTCACTGGGCAAGCGCAGTGGAGTAGCGCGCATCGACATCAGCAACGGCGACAAAGCCGTCTGCGTAGCCCAGGGCACGGTCACGATCGTGAACGCCGCGGGCAACGCACAATGAAGGTGCTTGTAACGGGTCGCACGCTTCGGGCGGACTCCGATCTTGCCAGGAAGGTGTCATGACCTCCGCCGTGCAGCATCGGGTCCGAACCCAGGACGGGATCACCCTGGCCGCCGACTGCTACGACCACGATGACGCCCGTCCCGTCGTGCTGCTCCTGCACGGCGGCGGCCAGAACCGGCACGCGTGGAGCGCTTCAGCGCGTCGTCTCCACGCATGCGGATACACAGTCGTCGCCTACGACACCCGCGGTCACGGCGACAGCGACTGGGACCCAGCCGGCAGGTACGACCTCGAGCGACTCGCGACCGATCTGCTCGCCGTGCGTGAGCACTTCAGCGCCGATATCGCCCCGGCCGTCGTAGGTGCATCTCTTGGGGGCATGACCGTGCTCGGCACGCATCTGTTGACATCCGGGGCGTCGTGGGCGGCGGTCGTCCTGGTCGACGTCACCCCGCGGCTTGAATTCCAGGGCGCTCGTCGCGTGGTGACGTTCATGGCCGCACATCCCGATGGCTTTGGCACCCTCGACGACGCCGCCGAGGTGATCGCCGCGTACAACCCCCATCGCTCGCGCCCGGCCAACGTCGACGGCCTACGCAAGGTGCTACGGCAGCGTCACGACGGCCGCTGGATCTGGCGGTGGGACCCGGCATTCATTCACTCCAACTTCGACTTCCTCCGCGACGAATCGACCACGGGAACGGAGCAATTCGACGCAATCAGCCACCTGCTGATCGACGGAGCCCGACGGGTCAGCGCCCCAACACTTCTCGTAAGGGGCCTGTTATCCGACGTGGTCTCCCAAGCCACCGTCGAGGAGTTCAAGCAACTGGTTCCCCACGCCGAGACCGTCGACGTATCCGGCACCGGACACATGATCGCCGGCGACGACAACGACGCCTTCAGCTCCGCCGTCACCGAGTTCCTCGGCCGGAGCTTCCTGTAGGTCGCAACGTGATCGAGCACCATCGAGCGGCCAGTAGAAAGAACTGGGCTTGACTTCACTGCGCGCGGAGCGAAGCCCATGAATTGTTCTTCGCTTAAGGCCGACTCTGACCGCGACAGGCTCTGGTCGAGCTAGACGCTGCTACGCGCTTGTTGGCCACCATCGGCGTCGAAGAGTTCCTTGGTCCAGCGTTCGAGGATTTCTGCGCTGTCCCAGTCGTCGGGATGAAATCCGCCGCGGGTGTAGGAACGAAAGCGCTCAATTGCTGCTGAGCTGAATAGCGGGTTATGCCGGAAGGCTCGAAGGCTGCGCAGCAACCGCACCGGGTTGTAGGCGGCACGGTCACCGGCCAGAGAGCGGGTGGTCTGGATAACCAACTCGCTGAACAAGAGGAGGCTGGCGATCCGCATCCCCCAGACCCTGGTGCGTTCGCTTCCACCGACCGTCTCGTAGACATCGAAAGCGACGGCCTTGTGCTCGCATTCTTCCAGTGCGTGCCAGAGCAGAATAGGCCGCACTTCGGTGTAGCCGATGAGTTCTTGAGCTTCGTCGCTGGTGAGAATGATTTCGGCGAATGTCGCCGTGTAGTGCTCCAGGGCGGCCGTCACAGCCAGGCGCATCGTGGGAGAAAAACGCTTCTCAAGTCGGCCAACCAACTTCTTGATATGCCGATCGATCCCCTCGGTGGGATAGCCCATCGCTTGGAGCCGATCGTTGAGCAGCCGATGCTGGTGTCGGTGGGTGGCCTCTTGTGCAATGAATCCCTTGACCGCCTCCTTGAGGTCAGCGTCGCTGATGTGGTCCCGGTACTCGCGGACTGACCGGATGAAGAAGTCTTCGCCTTCGGGGAACGTGGCCGACAAGGTGGACACAAAGTGGCTCATCACCAAGTCGCCATCGACGAAGTGCTGCCGACTGGTCCCAGCAGGCATGTCGAATCGAACACGGCGGGGCTTCGGGACGACCCGCATGGTGGGCCGTGTGGACGAATCGTCGCTCATGTTGTTCTCCCGTTCGTCAAAGGCACGCTGGCAATCTGACTCTAAGCCTTGTCAGAATTAGATGGCAAGCTATCCACGTGGTTTCGGCGCGGGTGTATAGCGGGATGTCCGCCGAGGAGCGTCACCGGAACCGGCGCACCCGTCTCATCGAGGCCGCAACCGAGTTGATCGGCACGCGCGGTGTTGCCGCCGCCACTGTGACTGCCGTCTGCGCTGAATCAGGCGTCACGTCACGCTACTTCTACCAGCACTTCTCCGGCCGAGACGCCCTCCTGCGGGCTGTCTACCAGCAGCTCTATGCCACCTTCCAGGAGGTGATAGTCGACGCGATCCCCGATGCCGGCGAGCCACCGGAGGTGCTGGCGTACGCGCCGATCCGCAGGCTGGTCAGCATGATCGACAACGACCCTCGGCTGGGTCGGATCCTGTTCGTGGAATCTGCCACCGAACCGCTGCTCCGAGAGCTACGCAGCGAACTGATGGCGGGTTTCACCGACCTCGTCTTGCGCGAAGCCAGACTCCACCTCGACATCGCCGACTCCGCCGTTGGGGTTGCCCATTTGGCTTCGACCTTGGGCGTGGGAGGGCTATTCGAAGTCTTGCGCCGCCGACTCGACGGAGAACTCGAGTTCACCACCGATGAACTCGTTCAGCACTGCGCAGGTTTACTGGGCAGCCTCGGCAATTACGTGCTGCTGCAGAACACGGACCAGTCGGCCACAACCGAAGCCCGACCCCACAGGTAGCGGCCCGCGGCCCCGCTACGCGATGTGGCCGTCGGTGCATTCGATGTCAACGTCGGGGACCAGCAACAGCAAGACCCTGAACGACATCCAAGGCCAGTGTCGTCGACTGAACAGCGTCGGCCCTGGCTTCCAGAAGCCAACTGAGGGTTCGACCATTCCTCTGCCTACTGTGACCGCGGCCGCGGGCCTACTCGATAGCGGCCGCCACCACGTGCACTACATGCGGTAGCGTAGCGATACCGACAGTATCGCTACCATTCGCGACCAGTGGAGGTCCAGTGACCGACGGCACTGCAGATTCCCCCAGCCAGGCCACGCGCCGTGACCGGCGGGCCAACGGATCCCCCGACCCCGCCGACACCCGCGAGTACAGCGAACGGTTGGCAGCGCTAGCCCGATTCACCCTCCGGCACAAAGCCCTGGTCATCGGGGTATGGCTGGGCGCCGCAGTGGTTCTCGCACTGCTGTTCCCCCAGCTGGAAACCGTGGTGCGCCAACAGTCGGTGGACCTCATTCCTCGCGATGCCCCCTCCTTGCAGACGGTTGACCGCATGAGCGCCGCGTTCGGCGAAGAAGGCTCGAAAACCATGGTGTTTGTCGCCATGGAAGACCCCAATGGCTTGACTCCAACTGCGCGGCAGCGCTACGGCGAACTCGTGAGCCGGTTGCAGACCGAAGGCGACCACGTCCTGCTGGTGCAAGACCTACTGGCCGATCCGATTACCGAAGCCCAGGCGGTCAGCGTCGACCGCAAAGCCTGGTACCTGCCCGTCGGCGTCGCCGGCACCCTCGGAGACCCCACGGCCGCAGAATCCGTCAACGCGGTGCGCGACATCGCCGCGGAGGTGTTCACCGGCTCGACCACGACCGTGCAAGTGACGGGACCACCGGCGACCTTCAGCGACATGATCGCCTCGGCCGAGCACGACCTGCTGCTGATCTCAATCGCTACCGCGGGCGTGATCGCCCTGATCCTGCTGATCGTCTACCGGTCGGTGTTCACCGCGCTGTTACCGCTGCTGGTAATCGGGTTGAGCCTGGCGGTCGGGCGCGGCGTGCTGTCCGCCCTCGGCGAGATGGGCATGCCGGTCTCCCAGTTCACCGTCGCCTTCATGACGGCGATCCTGCTCGGCGCCGGAACCGACTACACCGTGTTCCTGATCAGCCGATACCACGAGCAGCGCCGCGCCCAAGTACCCGCCGATCAGGCCATCATCCACGCCACCGCCAGCATCGGGCGTGTCATCCTCGCCTCCGCCGCCACCGTCGCACTCGCGTTCCTGGCCATGGTCTTCGCGCGGCTCAGCGTCTTCGCCGCCCTGGGCCCCGCGTGTGCCATCGCCGTGCTGTTCGGATTTCTGGCCACCGTCACCCTGCTGCCACCCGTGCTGTCGCTAGCCGCCAAACGCGGCATCGGTGAACCCAAACCCGACCGCACCCGCCGCTACTGGAACAGCGTCGCCGTCGCCGTGGTCCGCCGTCCCGTGCCACTACTGATCGTCAGCCTGGTCATCTTGCTCGCCCTGTCGGCAGCCGCTGCAACCATCAAAATCAGCTACGACGACCGCAAGGGACAACCAGACACCACGGCCAGCAACCAGGGCTACCACCTGCTGGACCGCCACTTCCGCAAAGACGTCGTCATCAGCGAATTCCTCGTCGTGGAAAACCCGACCGACATGCGGACCGGGAAAGGACTGGCCGACCTCGACGAGATGGCCTCCCGCGTCTCCCAGATCCCCGGCGTCACCAAAGTTTCCGGAGTCACCCGCCCCACCGGAGAGCGCCTCGACCAAGCAGAACTGGCCTGGCAGAACGGCCAGATCGGCGACAAAATGGCCGGCGCGGTCGCCGAGGGCAACTCACGCAAAGACGACCTCGCCAAACTCACCGGCGGCGCCGACCAGCTCGCCGACGGCCTCGCCCAACTCGACAGCACCGTGCGCACCGCCCTCACACCACTGGCCGGAATCCTCACCCAAGCCCAATCCGCAGGAACTCAGGTCAACCAATTCCGGCCACTGCTGCAACAGCTTTCCGCCACTGCCCCCGCCGTCGACCAAGCCATCCAATCCGGCCCAGGACTACGACCGCTGGCCAACCAAGCCCAAAACGCAATCACCCAGCTCGACCCACTCGTCGGCGCCCTCAACACCTCACCGTGGTGTGCCACCACCCCGCAATGCGCCCAAATCCACGACCAGGTGAAGATCCTGGCCACTCTGCGCGACAGCGGATTCTTCACCCAGATCGCCGACCTCGGGGACCGCTACGATCCCGCCACCAATGCCACAGTCGGTGGCACCCTCGCCAACGTCGAGAACGCAGTCGCCTCGCTGGACAAGGCATTCGGAGCCCTCGGTGACCCCGCCGACCTGGCCACCAACCTCCGCCGATTGCAGGACGGAATCGGACAGCTGGCCTCCGGCGCCCAAGCACTCGCCACCGGCGTCCGCACCCTCGCCGACAGCAACATCGAAATGCTGTCCGGCATGAGCCAGATCGCCACCCAACTGCAAAACTCTTCACGCGCAGCGGCCGACTCCGACTCCTCGAGCGGTTTCTACCTGCCCGCCAACGCATTCGAGAACCGGCAATTCACCGACGTCGCCGAACAATTCCTCTCACCGGACGGCAAAACAGCGCGGTTCATGATCGAAAGCAGCCACGACCCATACAGCGTTGAGGCGATGGACCTCGCCAGCCGCATCACCGACACCGCCAACACCGCACGACCCAACACGTCACTCGCCGACGCCACCGTGTCCGTCGCCGGCTTCCCCGCCGTCAACTCCGATATCCAACGACTCCTATGGGCCGACTTCGCACAACTGGCCATCGCCACCATAATCATCGTCGGCGTCATCCTGATCCTACTGCTGCGCGCACTCCTGGCACCCCTCTACCTCTTAGGCACCGTCGTGCTGAACTACCTCGCCTCGCTCGGCATCGGCGTTGTGGTCTTCCAATGGGGACTAGGCCACGAAATCGCCTGGCCCGTACCATTACTCGCATTCATCATCCTCGTCGCCGTCGGCGCCGACTACAACATGCTGCTCGTCTCACGGCTCCGCGAAGAATCCGGGACCAACATCCGCGTCGGCGTCCTGCGCACCGTGGCAAACACCGGAGCCGTCATCACCTCAGCGGGCCTGATATTCGCCGCCAGCATGTTCGGCCTCATGGTCGGCTCAGTCGCCATCATGATCCAAGCCGGCCTCATCATCGGCTTCGGACTGCTGCTCGACACCTTCCTCGTGCGCACCCTCACCGTGCCCGCCATCGCCACACTCCTACGCGAAGCCAGCTGGTGGCCCACCAAAGCAACAAACCCGCGACGTGGAGACCCCAAGCAGAAAGCATGAACGACGAGACTCACACACTGACCCCGGATCGGTAGGAACAAGCACCGAGACGTCGAAATCCGCCATCAACAGCGACGACAGTTCCAACCGTGACTCGTAGATCACAGTGTTGTCTTCGGTGGCGGCCCAATAGCACCACGAGCAATGACGCTGCCCTTTGTACCAGCGAAACGTACGCCACGGAATCGCGCCAAACAGTGCTGCCTCCGACACCACGGCCGCCGCGAAACGCTCAGTTTCACCGTTTGCAGACGCAGATCGATGATCGCCGTCGATATCCACCTCTAGGGAACCGGGCACTTTCCAGTGTTGCGGGGTCAGTCCGTCTGCCGACGACTGCTCAGCGGCCGTGGCTGCGATAGCTGCACCGTCCCACACCAAGATTTGATTGCTCCGCCACCAGGGCGTTCAAGAAGCCTGCGCCTCGAAGCCGGGGACAAAGCAATAGGCAACAAGGATGCCGGCCGCACAGCCCTGCCTCGCCGCCGCACTCGCAGACTCAAAAGCCATACGATTGCCATACAGATGGCGGATCCGCCAACTCCCGCCATCTCAAATGGCAAGCCGCCATCGAGAGTGGCAATCTACAGCCAACACAAAATCCCGCAGCGGGATCAGTACCCTCTCGGCGACCTCCTCGGGTCGGCCTGCTGAATCTTCTGCGCGAGATCCGACCCGTCAGCTGAAACGTTGTACCGGCCCATGGCGTAATTGACGAACGCCGCGGCCTGGGCCACTGGGTCTCGCAGATTGGTCGACGTGCCCGGCTCGTGGTAAGCCCGGAAGGTCGGCTCGATGAACTGAAACGCACCCTGCGAGGGAGTTCCTTTGGCGGCGTTGCTATCTGAGTTGTTCTGCGCATTCGGATTGTGGCCCGACTCCCGAGCCGACACCACCATCATCCCGTTCTCCCAGTACTGACGGGCCCGCGGATTGGTGATCCCCTTGAGATCGAGAGCCCGGTTGATCGCCGCCCGGATGTTCGCCGCCCCCGGCGCCGACGGGATATCGCTGTGTGCGGAGAACCGGCCGGCGCTGCGGCGCTGTGATCCCCGCTGCGGACCCGTCACGTTCGCCATTTTGGCCATCTGCCCCATATCGAAACCGGGCATCCCCCCTCCCCGGGAAGAGCCCATCGACATGCCACCCATCCCGGCTCCGCCACCACCGAACGGCGACCCGCCGCCCACCGGTGCGCCACCGCCGTAGGCCATCGACCGCAGCATCGCGGCCATGCGGGCACTGCGGGTTTTGTAGGCCTGCACGACTTGTTGTTGTTGGGCGACGCGCTGGCGCAGGGCGACCAGGAGTGCTTTCTGGCCGGCGGGGGTGTTGGTGAACGGGGCCAGTCCGTTGGTGTCGGCCGCGGCGCCGTTGACGACGGTGCCGGAGCTGGTGCGGCCGGTGCGATCGGAGCGGGCGGCTTCGTCGAGCTGGGTGCTCAGTGCCCGGTCGTTGCCGGCCAGGGTGTCCAGGGCCGGGCCCGCGCCGCCGGCGAAGGTGGAGTAGTTGGTGGCCAGCTGCCCCGACAGTGGTGCCATCTGGGCCTGCCCGGAGCGCACCAGGTCCCCGGCGCCGGAGAGCTTCATCACCGAGCCCGCGGCGGGTCCTTGCCCGGAGGCTGGCGGGTCGCCGAACAGTGAGTGCGCGCGGCCCAGCACCTCACCGACCTGAGCCACCACCGCGCCAACCGACACGAAACCAGTATCAGCGACCCAGACCCACCCCCCAGACACAAAAATCGGAAAAGGGTGGCACCGCTACTGCGCCTAAGCGTCTGTCTCCCCGAAGCAGGGTGGGCCCCACAATCCGCGGCCGGCGGCGCGCGCTGACGCTTCGGCCGCGGCGATCTCGCCCGCTCGTTGCGGTGGCCGAGACCTGTCGAAAACGTAGCTTCGTGCTGCCCCTGCGGCCGCCGCAAGAACGGAGTAGTCGCCCTGGTCGGTCTCGACATAGGCCAGAGTGCGGTTAACTGCACTTGGGGGTCCACCACTTGGGGCTGTGCAATCCCAGCTTGTCGGTCGGTGCGTTTAGCCTCCAAGCAGATTGACCTTCCAGACCAGGGGCTGCGATGGACGATGGAATCGAACCGAGACCAGTCGAAACTCTCGATGTGCCAAGGGTCGGTGCGGTCTTGCGCGGCGACACCGGCTCGTTGCCGTGGCGGATGGTTGATGGGTCCGGTGCCGGTGTCGACCATGTCAATGTTTGGTTGGCTGACCTCGATGCAAGCGACTGCTCGCCTGCAACGTTGCGGGCGTATGCGTACGACCTCCTGAGTTGGACTCGGTTCCTTGGCGTACTTCAGGTTTCATGGGCGCAGGCAACCCGGGCTGAAGTCCGGGACTGGGTGCGGTGGTACCGGTGCCGGGAGAATCCTCAACGACGACGCAGCTCGTCGAGTTCGGATAGTCACCGACCAACTCCCGGTTCTGTTAACGAGCGCACCGGGAAGCCGTACCTGGAATCCTCGTACACGCGGTCGTCGATGAATCGCCGGCTCTCCTCGCTGAGCGGCTTCTACGAGTTCGCCCTCGAATCAGATCTGGGGCCGCTCATCAATCCGGTACCGAAATCGCGCGCCGACCTCACCAGGCTCGATGCGCACCGTCAACACTTCGACAGTCCGCGACCTGAGAAGCGTGCGCCTTATCGGCAGAAGCTGGTGGACCGTGCGCCGCGCGCGCTCAGCGACGCCCTGTACGAGGAGGTATTCACCTCGCTGAGAACCAACCGGGACCGCGCCATCGTCGCCACGGCGATTTCCTCTGGACTGCGCGCCAGTGAACTGCTCAGCATGCGCCGCGGGATGCTCCATGCTGCCGACCATACGGCCGACATAATCCCGAAGGGCGGCAACGGAAGTCGGGTTTTGGTCCGTATCAGTCCCGCCGCGTATCTCTGGATCGCCCGCTACCTTGCTGAGCGCCCCGCAGGGCCGCCGGAAGAGTCGGTCTGGATGACATTGCGGGGCACTCCACGGCCCCTGAGCTATTGGGCCATGCGACAGATCCTCGAGCGCAGTAACGCGCTGCTCGGGTCCAACGTCACGATGCACGATTTCCGACACACTTTCTGCATGCGTCTCGCCCAGGACGAGAACATGACCATCGCGGAGATGCAGGAGCTGATGCGGCACGCATCGATCGCCAGCACCACCCGCTACCTGCGACCCAGCGTCACCGAACTCATCGACAAACTCGACCAACACTGGAACCGGCCACCTGCACCTCCACCCGCCCCAGCGAAAGGCTATGCCGCAGAAGACCTCCACGTGCTGTTCGGGCGGGACTCCTGATGCCGCGGGTTCTCACTCGTGCACAGTCAATGCAGAGTTCGTCCGCGTTCGCTAACCACCCCGTCGAGGTGTTGCCGCCGCTGTCGCCGACCCCCGAGGACCATCCGTGGTTCGGAAACACCGTCACCGCCACGGAGCGCGAGCGCACCATCACCGCCGGGCTTCCACTGGTGATGGCGCGGATGAGTGAGAAGTACCGCAGTGAGGCGGAAGCCCGCAGCGGCGCCCGACTCTGGCTGAGCAGGTTGCTGGACTGGCTGGAGGGCTACGCCGGCGAAAGCTATCAAGATCGTTGGATTGCCAGCGATTCCGACAACCAGCCGAAGGCGTGGTGTCCCGCCTTGTCGACAGGATCGCACACACGGCTCGGAGCACGGCTGTCCATCAACGCACTCATTCTGCTCGGCGTCATTCGCCCGGGCTACGACTGGCTGATCGAGAACAAGCAGGCCCGTTTCTACCGCGACTGGACAACCACCCACGAACCAGAGGCCTGGGATCGCTACTTCGCCGCCGCGCAGCAGGAAGGCGCACCCGAAGTGAAGAAATGGCGAACCGTCACCCACCTGGTACGCATCAGCATCGTCAACGGACTGCCGATCACCGAGCTGCACAGCCGCCACGTGTTGGCCTATCGAGACTTTCTGACCTCGACAGGCAGGATGCCGGGCGACCTTCACGCCATGTGGCATTACGGCCGCCGCGGCGGACTCTTCGCCGGCGAAGCCGACGATCTACGGCGTTATCTCATCGCCAAACGCCTCACTCCCACCGAACTGGTCGACCGCTTCGACGTGCGAGCCCCCAGCGTTCGCAGGCTTCTAATCGCCTACCTCGCTGAGATCGCCGTCGGCCAGGACTACGCCAGCCTCGACGGCACCAGCCGAAACCTCGTGAAGCTGTTCTGGAAGCCCATCGAAGACGCCAATCCCGGCATCGACACGATCAGCCTGACCAAAGCTCAAGCAGCCGAGTGGAAAGAGTGGTTGCGCACCAAACCGGACGGCACACCGCGCCGCCACGCCGAGAGCATCCTCGGAGCAGTCCGCAGCTTCTACCTCGACGTGGCCGCCTGGGCCCACGAGGATCCCTCGACGTGGGCACATTGGGCTGTCTCATGTCCGGTCAGCATCCGCGACGTACGAGGGCAGCAGAAGCGCCGGGCCCAGCGGGCGCATCGCATGCAAGCACGCACCCGCACGCTCGCCCCGCACATCGATGCACTCGTCGCCGCAGCCCACCGCGCCTATCTGCAGGCCACCGAGTTGCAAGACATCTCCAAGACCGCGCCGGTCGGCGAACCCTTCGCCGTGCAGGGGAGCACCTACATCAAGCACGCATCGGGCAAGCAGGCCGATCGAGTGCGCATCAATGCCCTGCAAGATGGAACGGAGAAGCGAGTCGACATCCCCTACACCGTCACCCGCGCCTTCATGACCTGGACGATCATCGAAATTCTGCGCCACACCGGTATCCGGATCGAAGAGATGCTCGAACTGACCCATCTGAGCGTCAAGCAGTACCGCAAGCCCGATGGCACGGTAATCCCGCTCCTACAGATCGCGCCCAGCAAGACCGATCAAGAGCGGATATTTCCCTGCTGCCCAGAGTTGACCACCACCTTGGCGCGACTGGTCGAGTTCATCAGCATTGACGGCCGCGTCCCCCTGTGCTGCCGCATCGACACACAGGAACGCCAGGTGTCGGCGCCGCTGCCGCATCTGATTCAGATCCGCGAGGGCGGCCGGTCACGGGTCATCAACCAATGCACAATCCGAAAATGGTTGTCCGAACTCGCCAACAACATGGCTTTGACGGACACCGACGGTACGGCGCTGCACTTCACGCCCCATGACTTCCGCCGGATCTTCATTACCGACATCGTCAACGCCGGCTTTCCCATCCACCTGGCCGCACAGATTGTGGGCCACAACAACATCGAGGTCACCCGCGGCTACACCGCTGTCTATCAGAAAGATGTCTTCGAGGCGTACGACCGCTTTATCGACAACCGCAGACAGGCGCGGCCGTCGGCCGAGTACCGTGAGCCCACGCAAGCCGAATGGGACGAATTCATCCAACACTTCGGGCAGCGCAAGATCGCGCTCGGCAACTGCCACCGACCCTACGGATCTGACTGCACCCACGAACACGCCTGCCTCCGATGTGATTTCTGCGAAGTCGAACCGACCCAGGCTGCAAGGCTCGACGCCATTCGCGACAACCTTCGCGCCCAAGTAGACGAAGCCCAAAAGAACAAGTGGCTGGGCGACGTTAACCAACTACGCATCACCATCGAGCACGCCGACCGCAAGGCGGCGAGACTGGCAGCCTTAACCGAAGCATCACCGGAACTCATTGTCCCGCACACATCCTGACGGCCAGAAGCAACGCTCCGCCCTTCTGACGTCTTTCTCGTTAGCCAGTGGCCGCAGCGACCCGAACACCGTCCCGTGCGGCAGCCGTAGCCTCGCCGAGGGGTTTGGTGCGGCCCGCGCGCACTCCGTTGGCGATGACGACGATTTCAGCGAGTTCGTGCACGGCCACGACGGCTGCCAGTCCGAGTACTCCGGTGAGAGCGAGCGGGATGAGTATCGTGATCAGTCCGAGGGATAGGCCGACGTTTTGCAGCATGATGCGCCGGGCGCGCCGCGCGTGGGCGAGGGCTTGGGTGAGGTGGCGCAGGTCTTCACCCATGAGGGCGACGTCAGCGGTTTCGATGGCCACGTCGGTGCCCATCGCCCCCATGGCGATGCCCAGGTCGGCGGTGGCCAGAGCGGGAGCGTCGTTGACCCCGTCACCGACCATGGCGGTCGAAGATTGTTGGCGCAGTTGAGCGATCAGGGTGGCTTTATCTTCGGGTCGCAGGTCGGCATGCACGGCGTCGATCCCGACCTGTGTGGCCAGTGCGGTGGCGGTCGCTGAGTTGTCGCCGGTCAACATCGCCACCCGATACCCGCCGCGGCGCAACGCCGCGACCACCTGGGCGGCTTCGGGGCGCAGTTCGTCGCGCACCGCGATCGCGCCGATCAGCTGGTCGTGGTCTTCGACGAGGACCGCGGTGGCCCCGGCCGCCTGCATGGCCGCGACCTGGTCGGCCAGCGGGCCGGCATCGAGCCAGCCGGGCCGCCCCAGCCGCAACCGGCGGCCATCGCGGTGGCCGGTCAGCCCGGCACCGGTGACCGCCTCGACATCCTCGGCCGGGCGGACCGGGCCATCGGTGGCGGCGAGAATCGCTGCGGCCAAGGGATGTTCGCTGCGCGCCTCCAACCCGGCCGCCACGTCGAGCACCTGTTCGCGGGTGGCGCCGTTGGTGGTGGCCACCTCGATCACTGTAGGCTTGTTGGCGGTCAAGGTGCCGGTCTTATCCAGCGCGATGGTGCGCACCGCGCCGAGGGCTTCCAGCGCGGCCCCGCCTTTGACCAGGACACCGAGCTTGCTGGCCGCGCCGATCGCGGCGACCACGGTCACCGGCACCGAAATCGCCAGGGCACACGGCGACGCCGCCACTAACACGACCAGGGCCCGTTCGATCCACACCAACGGATCACCCAGCACGGACCCGATGGCAGCGATCAGGGCGGCGGCCACCATGATCGCCGGCACCAGGGGTTTGGCGATCCGGTCGGCCAGGCGCTGGGCGTCACCTTTACGGGACTGCTCGGCTTCCACGATCGCCACGATCCGGGCCAGCGAGTTATCCGCGGCGGTGCTGGTGACCTCGACCTCCAGCACGCCGGTGCCGTTGATCGACCCGGCGAACACCTCATCACCGGGCCCGGCTTCCACCGGTACGGATTCGCCGGTGATCGCCGAAACATCCAGGGCGGTGCGCCCCGACACGATGGTGCCGTCGGTGGCCAGGCGTTCGCCGGGTTTGACCAGCATCCGATCGCCGACCCGCAACTCGCTTGGGGTGATGGTGGTTTCGGTGCCGTTGCGCAGGACGGTGGCCTGATCGGGGACCAGGGACAGCAACGCGCGCAGGCCGCGGCGGGTGCGGGCCAGTGAGTATTCTTCGAGGCCCTCGCTGATGGAGAACAGGAACGCCAGCATGGCGGCCTCGCCGACCTCGCCGAGGATCACCGCACCGACGGCGGCGATCGTCATCAGCGTGCCGACCCCGATCTGGCCTTTGGCCAGCCGCCGCAGGGTGGAGGGCACGAACGTCGCAGCCCCGACCGCCAACGCCAGCGCGTACAGGCCGGTCTCGACCGGCCGCGGCCCGTCGGCCCAGCCCACGACGTAGCCGGCCAGCAGCAGCACCCCGGCCGCGGCGGCGGCGCGCAGTTCGCTGACCTCCCAGAGCCGTTCGGGTTCGCGTTCGTCCTCGTCGCGGTCGTCGTTGCCGCAGCCGCACGCCTCGCTCATCGTGTTGCCTTCTTCCGCGTGGTGGGGTGGCCGTAGTTGGGGCACAACGCGACCGCGTTGCCGGTGGCCTCCAGGACCGCTTCGGCGGCGCGAAACATCTCCAACAGTTCCGGGCGGGCCAGTCGGTACACCGAGGCCCGGCCCTGCGGCCGGTAATCGACCAGGCCGCAGTCGCGCAGGCAGGCCAGATGCGCCGACACCGTCGACTGCGCCAACCCCAGCTCGCCGGTCAGATCCACCACCCGGGCCTCACTTACGGCCAGGCGGCGCAGGATCGCCAACCGGGTGCCATCGGACAGGCTGTGAAACAACGCCGTCGCCGCATCCAAGCTCCCGCACACCGGGGCCTCGACCACACCACTTTTCATCGCCACACGACGATGATAGCGTCACACATCATTGATCGGTCAAGCCGGGCAACATCGCCAAGCAACGATGCCGGGGTGGGTTTAGTCAAGCCGGCCGGGAAGGGAGCGTGCGCGATGGCCTATGCGGCGCTGGGCTTGTTTGTGGTGTTGATGCTGGTGATCGGGGCGTGGCGGCGCCGGATTCAGCTGGCCCGCACCGGCGACAGCGGCAACCGGCGCGGTTGGCGCCCCGAGCCGACGCTGGAGTGGTGGGCGCTGGCGGTCGCCGATGTGGGGTATCTGCTGGTGGGGGTCGGGGCACCGGCCGCCGCCCTGGCCGGCCTGTCTGCCCTGGGCGTTTTCGACCGCGGATGGGTGCAGGGGTTCGGGGTCGTGGTCGTGGCCGGCGGGATCGTGCTGACCTTGGTCGCGCAGTTGGGGTTGGGGGCGTCGTGGCGGATCGGGGTCGACGACACCGAAACCACCGAGCTGGTCACCACCGGCCCGTTCGCGTTGGTGCGCAACCCGATCTTCACCGCGCTGCTGGCCACCTTGATCGGCCTGGCTCTGATGGTGGGCAACCTGGTGGCGATCGCCGGGCTGGTGATCGCGGTCGTCGGGATCGAGGTGCAGGTGCGTGGGGTGGAGGAACCCTATCTGCGCCGGGTCCATGGCCGCGCCTACACCGACTACGCCGCTACGGTGGGCCGCTTCCTGCCGTGGATCGGCCGCATCCGCGATCATCAGATGATGCGGGGCCGATGATGTTGCCCGACACCACCATTGACTTCACCACGGTGGAGGTGACGGTGGCCTTCGTCGACTTGGCCGGCTACAGCGTGCTCACCGAGGCCTGCGGCGATCGCGAGGCCGCGTGGTTGGCGGCGCGGCTGGCCGACCTCGCCCACGCCGCCGTCGGGCCCGGGGTGCAGGTGGTGAAGACGATTGGGGATGCGGTCATGCTGGCCGCCGCCACCCCCAGCCAGATGATGGCCACGATCACCGTCCTGGCCGACCGGGTGGCCGCTGCCGACGGATTTCTGCCGATACGGGCCGGCAGCCACCACGGGCCCGCCATCGGTCGCGGCGGCGATTTCTTTGGGCATGCGGTCAATATCGCCGCCCGCATCACCGCCCTGGCCGGCGCCGGCGACGCGGTGGTGACCGACGCGATCGTGCCGGCGGCCACCGGGATCGGGTTGCCCACCACACCGATCGGTGCGCCGGTGCTGCGCAATATCACCACCGCGGTCCCACTGCACCGGATCGCGCTGGCCGCGGCCCGTTATCCGCGTGACCCGGTCTGCGGCATGCGTATCGACCCGGCGACCGCACCCGCTCACCGCCACCACGGCGGCCGGGATTGGTGGTTCTGCTCGGCCGACTGCGCCGACCGATACGCCAGCACCCCACGCCTCTACACATCACCCGCCGCGATCATCACCGGTGAACGGCTGCGGACATGACCGCAGGCTGGAGCCGCAACCGGCTCAAATTCGCTCTCGCGGGGCCGCTGTTCGAAGCCGGTAACCGGTTCATCCCCGGGCGTCCGCACGATCGGCTGGCCCAACTGGTCGCCGACCAGCACCCGCGGCGGGTGCTCGAACTGTGCGGCGGCACCGGGTACGCCGCCCGCCTCCTCGCCGACAAGTCCCCGGCCACACGGGTGGATTCGCTCGACATCTCCCCGGAAATGCTGGCCGTGGGCTGCCGCCGCCTCACCCGCGCGGGGATCGGCACTGTGGTGCTGCATCACGGCGACGCCGCGGCATTACCGTTCGGCGACAGCACTTTCGATGTGGTGATGAGCGTGTTCGGCTGGCACGAACTGCCTACCGAGACCCGCCACCGCGCCCTCGATGAAACCCGCCGCGTGCTACGCCCGGGCGGCCAGGTCATCGCCGTCGACCTCGACCCGCCACCCACCGCCCGCGCCGTCTTCGATCGCTATATGCGGTTCGCCGAGCGACCCCACGCCCGCGACGTGCTGGGCACCGGCCTGGCCGACGCGTTCACCGCCCACGGCCTGACCGTCACCAGCGGCCAGCCCGCCCGCAGCTGGGCCCGACCCTTCCAAATCGTTCACGCCCAGAAAGGGGCATATTGAATGGCGCGCATCAGCCGTATCTTGCTCACCGCGTTCCTCATCGCCGCCATGGCGATCGGTGTGCTGGTCTACCTGTCGGTGCGTGACCGCGGCGCGGCCGGCTCGGCGCTGCCCGACCCCGGCGCGGTGGGGCAGGTGGTGCGCGAAAACAGTCACCGGCTGAACTCGGTGCCCGACAGCCAGGTGACGTTTGTGGAGTTCCTCGACTTGGAATGCGAGGGCTGCCGGGCGGTCTACCCGGCGATCGAACAGGCTCGGGCCGAGTACGGGGACCGGGTGAACTTCGTCATCCGCTACTTCCCGCTGCAAGCCCACGTCAATGCCGAGCGGGCTGCCCGGGCGGTGGAAGCCGCCGCCCAGCAAGGCCACCTGGAGGCGATGTATCGCAAGATGTATGACACCCAGGCGCAATGGGGTGAACAGCGCACCCCGGCCGACGAGGTCTTCCGCGGATTCGCCGCAGAACTCGGCCTCGACCTGGCTGCGTTCGACACCGCCTACGCCGATCCGGCCACCGTGGAACGCATCCAGCTCGACGTCGCCGACGGCCGCGCCCTGGGCGTGCAAGGCACACCGACCTTCTTCCTCAACGACACCCGCATCCAACCCCACAGCTACCAGGACTTGACCAAGGCGCTCGACGACGCCCTCGCCGCCAACTAGCCGCGGCCATTCCGGACGGGAGGTTTCACCCTGATGGCCATCACCGCACTGATCCTCTACATGATCTTCGCTGCCCTGGGGTTCGGGTGGCGCAGCTGGACCCAGTACCGCCACACCGGATCGACCGGATTCCGCGGAATTCACGGCCGCCCCGGATCGCTGGAATGGTTCGCCGGCGCCGGGTTCGTCGCCGCTATCCTCGCCGGCCTGGCCGCGCCGCTGCTGCAACTGCTCGGCATCCTCACCCCCGTTGCGCTCCTGCAGGCCCCAACCATCCAGACGACCGGCACCGTGTTGGCGATCGCGGGGATTGCCGCCACCCTCTACGCCCAACACGACATGGGCCAATCGTGGCGCATCGGCGTCGACCCCAGCGAGACAACCACATTGGTCCGCCATGGGGTGTTCGCGCGGGTGCGCAACCCCATCTTCACCGCCATGCTGATCTTCGCCGCCGGGATCACCCTGATGACACCCAACCCGCTGGCCCTGGCCGCCTTCCTGGTGTTGCTGGTGACCATCGAACTGCAGGTCCGCGTCGTCGAAGAGCCCTACCTCAACACGGCCCACGGCCAGGCCTACCGCGACTACTGTGAAACCGTCGGCCGGTTTGTTCCCCACATCGGACGCATCCGAGACGTCTGACCGCCGACGCGAGGTGACCCATGCCCGCACGGAATGACCGCAGCGCCCGCTGGAACCGGTACTGGGACAAGAAATCCCGCACCTACGACCGCGAGATCGGGTTTTTCGACCGCCACCTGTTCGGCGACTCCCGCCAGTGGGTCTGCAGCCAAGCCACCGGCGACGTCTTGGAGGTCGCCATCGGCACCGGCCTCAACCTGCCCTTCTACCCCGACACCGTCAACCTGACCGGGATCGACTGGAGCGAACACATGCTCGAGCTGGCCCGGCAACGCGCCGCTGAGCTGGGCCACCCCGCCACCCTGCAACACGGTGACGCCCACCAGCTGCGGTTCGACGACGCCAGCTTCGACACTGTGGTGTGCACCTTCGGGCTGTGCGCCATCCCCGACCACACCCAAGCCCTCGCCGAAATGACCCGAGTGCTGCGCCCCGGCGGCCGGCTCATCCTGGCCGATCACATCCGCAGCAACACCACGCCAGTCCGCGCTGTGCAGCGACTGTTGGAGCTGGTCACCGTGCCGCTGGGCGGTGAACACTTCCTGCGCCGACCCCTGCAGCACCTGCGCGCGGCGAACAACCTCGACATCGATCGCGTCGAACGGTTCACCCTCGGGCTGGTCGAACGCGTCGTTGCCCGCAAAACCGCCACCAGCTGACGCACACGGCGGCGGTGTGTTCGAGCCAGGACACTCTCACGAAAGAAGCCGCACATGACCGACATACCTCGACGTGGCGCACTGACCATCCTCGGCGCAGCCGGGGCCGTGGCCGCCTTGGCATATGTGTTGCGCACGACCACCATTCGGATGCCCACCGGCCGAGCCGACGGACCCGGCATGATGGGCGGAGTCTCAGGCACCGACATGGACCGCTACATGACCATGTTCGCCCGCCACACCGAACTGCGACGCACCGTCGAGAACATCCCGGGCGGGATCCGCACCACCACCGAATCCGACGCCCCCGACCTCGTCGCCCAACTGCATGCCCACGTGTCCTCCATGTATGACCACCTCAGCCAAGGCGCCGAGGTGACCTGCATGAGCGCCAGCCTGCCCACCCTGTTCCGCCGAGCCACCGACTACCAACGCCGAATCACCCTGACCCCCAACGGCGTTGATGTCACAGAAACAGCCACCGATCCCGCCCTCACCGACGCCATCCGCGCCCACGCCGCCGAAGTCACCGGCTTCGTCACCGACGGCATGCCCGCCATGATGGGGCCCATGATGGGCGGCGGGATGATGGGCGGTGGCGGAATGATGGGCTCGTAACGGCCCAGCCCAGCCCAGCCCGGCGGGTCAGCCGCCAGGCGCCGCGGACCGTTTCCGACGCACGGTGCATTTGCCACCGCGACGTTGACCGACCTGCACCCGAGCTCCGATCCCGCACCCGGCTATCCGCTAGCCGGGCGGTTGTGGGGAGGCCACGGTATCCGTGCGGGCCGTCAACGGCACAGTAACCCCGGTGATCCCCGGCTTCGAGGCGATGGGGACCGATCACCGCAGCTATCCGGTGTTGTGGCAGCTGGCCAGCCCCGCCGGCATCCCCGCTGCGACGCTCGCCGAGGGCGCCACCGCCACGGGCAAGGTGTATTTCGATGTCACCGGCGCCGACCCCGCCGCGGTGATATACACCCGCGGCGGCGCCCGCCCGGCGATGATGTGGTGCGACATGGCGGCCATGGCGCCGATGATGGCGATGCCGATGGACGACTGCCCCTGCTGCGGTCCTGACTGCGCATGCTGTGCGGGCAAGCCGTGAGAATAGGCCTTCGCCGCGCCACTCGTGACGGCCCGCCGCGGGGCTATTCACCACGGTGACCGCACGCCTCGAAAGCAACCCCGACAGCACCCCTTGGGCTACGTGCAGCAGTTCGGGTCGAGCACCACGCACAGGGCTTGCAGGGCTTCGGGTTTCACCCGGTGAAAAACGTTCATGCCGCGCCGATCGGAGATCACCAGCCCGGCCTTACGCAGCTGCCCGAGGTGATGACTCACGGTGGATTCGGCCAGATCGAGCACCGCGGCCAGATGCCCGCTGGTCTCCTCCCCGGGGCGCGAACTGAACAGCAGCGACATGATCTTCACCCGTACCGGGTCGGCCAGCGCCTTCAGCCGCATCGCCACCTCCAGGGCATCGGCGTCGCTGAGCGGCCCGGCGGCCACCGGGGCGCAGCACACCGGGGCGGACATGTCGATCACGGGCAGCGCTTTGGGCATGACAACCATCCTGCCACAATTCTTGACATATATCGAAAAGGTGGCATTCTGAGCGGGACGCGTCAGTTCGATATATGTCTTATCCCTAGTGGAGGTGGATCATGTCCCGTGTTCAGTTAGCGCTCAACGTCGACGATCTCGACGAGGCGATCACGTTCTACACCAAACTGTTTGGCATTTCCCCGGCCAAGGTGAAGCCCGGTTACGCCAACTTCGCGGTGACCGAGCCGCCGCTGAAGCTGGTGCTGCTGGAAAACCCCGGCAAGGGCGGCACCATCAACCACCTCGGTGTCGAGGTGGAATCCAGCGACAAGGTGCACGCCGAGATCGCCCGACTGACCGGCGAAGGCCTGTTCACCGACGAGGAGATCGGCACCACCTGTTGTTTTGCCACCCAGGACAAGGTCTGGGTCACCGGCCCGGCCGGCGAGAAATGGGAGGTCTACACCGTGCTGGCCGACTCCGAGACGTTCGGCACCAGCCCCCAGCTGCTCGACGGCGGCGAGGCTGACCAGGGTGGTGACGTCTGCTGCGGCGGCACCGCTGCCGCAGCACAGGCCGAGCCCGAAACGGCCAAGACCACGTCCTGCTGCTGACCCCAACCCCCGGCACCAAGGGCCCACCATCGCCATGATGGTGGGCCCTCCGCGATCGACCACCCCGACTTGACGATGGATTCGATGAGTATCAATATTGATGTATGTCGAAATCATCGGTTCAGGTCGACGAGACGTGCTGCCCACCCGGGGCCCTGCTGCGCGAACCCCTCACAGCAGCTGAGTCCATCGATATGGCGGTCAAGCTCAAAGCCCTGGCCGATCCGGTGCGGCTGCAGCTGTTTTCGGCGATCGCCAGCCACGCCGGCGGCGAGGCCTGCGTCTGCGACATCTCGGTCGGGGTGGAGGTCTCCCAGCCCACGGTGAGCCATCACCTCAAAGTCCTGCGCGACGCCGGCCTGCTGACATCTGAGCGTCGAGCGTCGTGGGTGTATTACGCGGTGGTGCCCGATGCGCTGGCCAGCCTGACCGTCCTGCTGGGCGCGACCTCCGTCGACACGGTGGCGGGGGTGCCGGCATGACCGACACCACCACCGCGCCGCCGGTCGTGGGCAAGCTCTCCACCCTGGATCGGTTCCTGCCGGTCTGGATCGGCGCGGCCATGATCGCCGGGCTGCTGCTGGGGCGCTGGATCCCCGGCCTGAACACCGCGCTGGAAAACGTTGCGATCGACGGCATTTCACTGCCCATCGCGCTCGGGTTGTTGATCATGATGTATCCAGTGCTGGCTAAAGTCCGCTACGACCGCCTCGACACCGCCACCGGCGACCGCAAACTGCTGCTCTCCTCACTGGTGTTGAACTGGGTGCTCGGCCCGGCGTTGATGTTCGCCCTGGCCTGGCTGCTGCTACCGGATCTGCCCGAGTACCGCACCGGCCTGATCATCGTCGGGTTGGCCCGCTGCATCGCCATGGTCATCATCTGGAACGACCTGGCCTGCGGGGACCGTGAAGCCGCCGCCGTCCTGGTCGCCTTGAACTCGATCTTCCAGGTCATCATGTTCGCCGTGCTGGGCTGGTTCTACCTCTCCGTGCTGCCCGGCTGGCTCGGCCTGGAGCAGACCACCATCGACACGTCGCCGTGGCAGATCGCCAAATCCGTGCTCATCTTCCTCGGCATCCCACTGGCCGCCGGCTACCTCTCGCGGCGCATCGGCGAACGCACTAAGGGCCGCGACTGGTATGAGTCGAAGTTCTTGCCGCGGATCGGGCCGTGGGCGCTCTACGGGCTGCTGTTCACCATCGTGATTCTCTTTGCCCTGCAAGGTGATCAGATCACCAACCGGCCTTTGGACGTGGCCCGCATCGCGCTACCGCTACTGGCGTATTTCGCCATCATGTGGGGCGGCGGTTACCTCCTCGGCACGCTGCTGGATCTCGGCTACGAGCGGACCACCACGTTGGCGTTCACCGCGGCGGGCAACAACTTCGAACTCGCCATCGCCGTGGCGATCGCCACCTACGGCGCCACCTCCGGACAAGCCCTGGCCGGGGTCGTCGGGCCGCTCATCGAAGTCCCGGTACTGGTCGCCCTGGTCTATGTCTCACTAGCCCTGCGGAAACGGTTCCACCATCACACCTCCCAACACCTGCCCACCACCGGCTCGACGACGAGAACGGAATGATCGACCATGACCGACAGCCCCGTGACCCATCAGCTACGCGGTGACCTTTCCATCGACCAACAACTCGCGCTGAAATCCGCCGCCACCCGGCTGGAATCTGAGTTCGCCGACACGTTCGGCACCGAAACCATCGAACGGTTTCTCTGCTCCTCATATGACCAATTCGCCAGCCGCGCCACCATTCCCAACTTCCTGCCCCTGCTGGCCGAACGATTCGCCCGCCAGCGCCTCCACGCCCTCGCGAGGGTTGAAGGCCACATCAACGACGGCAAACCGACCGTGCTGTTCCTCTGCACGCACAACGCCGGCCGCTCCCAAATGGCCCTGGGGTTCTTCACCCACTACGCCGGCGACAAGGCGATCGCCTGGTCGGGCGGGTCCGAACCCGGCAACGAGATCAACCCTGCCGCCATCGAAGCCATGCGCGAAGTCGGGATCGACATCACCGGTGAATACCCCAAACCCTGGACCGACGAAATCGTCCAGGCCGCCGATGTCGTCATCACCATGGGCTGCGGCGACGCCTGCCCGATCTTCCCCGGAAAACGCTACGAGAACTGGGAACTCCCGGATCCCGCCGGCCAAGGCCTCGACGCCGTACGCCCGATCCGCGACGACATCGACGAACGCGTCCGCCGACTACTGGCCGACCTGAACGTCCCCATCACCCGATAACCCCGAAAACACCAGGGACACACCAACTATGGCAGAGACATCTGTGTTGTTTGTCTGCGTCAGTAACGCCGGAAAATCAGTCATGGCCGCCGGACTCATGCGCCACCTCTCCGCACCCAACATCCACATCGCCTCGGCCGGCACGCACGCCAAGACCGCGGTCAACACCCTCTCGGCGCAGGTGCTGGCCGAAGTCGGCGTCGACATCAGCGGCCATCAGCCCACCCAGCTGACCGACCAGATGCTCGACGATGCCGACCTGGTCGTCATCGTCGGCAGCCAAGCCCACCTCGACAATCACCCCGGCACCCGCATTCAACGCTGGGATACCGACGAACCCTCCCTACGCGGCATCGACGGCATCCAGCGCATGCGAATCATCCGCGACGACATCAACACCCGCGTTCAGGCCCTCGCCGACGAGCTCAGCAGTCAATCGTCCTGACCGAGAAGCAGCGACGACTCCCACCGCACCAAATCAATCGCGGCAACAACGCTCGGGTCATCCGGATCAACACCGTCATCCACGAGCGCTTGGCGCTCCTCAGCATCCACACCCATTCAACTTGACTAGTGCAGATAAGTCCGCCCGTAGCGGTCGCGTGCATCCTGACTGGCGTCTCCAAGCACCGCGACGCGCCGGTTCATCAGCGTCGCCGTCGCGAACTCTGTCGCCTGGCGGCCCCAGCACTCCTCGGTGCCTTTCGTCTCGGGGGTGTCGATGCCGAGAACACGCACCCGCAAGCGTCCACGAGCGTCGTCGACAACATCCACAGTGTCACCATCGACCACGCGCAGCACCGTCGCCGTTGCCGGCGCGGCGTCCACCGGAGCCGCACACGCCGTCGCCGGGATCGCGACCGCAGCAGTGGCGGCGACCGTCAGCGCTGTCGCTAAACAGATTCTCATGCATCCATTTTCGAGCCTGCTTCGATGTCTTCCTGCACCAAATTCGAAGACGATCCTCAAGGACCGGACAGCTCGGCAATCAGTGCTTGCACCCTCGCGGCATCTTCGGCGCCAAGCGGCGCGCCCGCCTCGGCTTCCTCCACCAGCTGCACCGCAAGTCCGCCCACGGCGGCGGCTTCACCCGCGCTCAGATTCGCCCCACGTCGCGCCGCGTACAACCGCTGGCCCAGCGTGGCGTCCGGATGAGCCGCGGCCTTGAGCATGAGTTCGTCGTAGCGGCCCCGAATATGACCGAGTGATTTGACCACCTCAGCTGGAGAGCCCTCGCTATGGCGCACCGCGCGAATTGCCAACGCCTCCAGCTTGCGCAGGTCAGCCAGAATGGTCGATGCCCGGCTAGGGAAGTCCGGGTACGTCGCCGCGGGGAGGTCGTCGATAGCGGTGTCGAAACGATCCAGGGCCAGTTTCAGCGCCTCGACCACTAGAACAGCGCCGCCCGACCCGCTGGGTGGCGCGAGCGTTTCGTCGGCGGCCGCGCCGGGCGTGGGTGGCGCTAACGTTTCTGCGGGCGGATCGCCGCCGTCACGAATGCGCGCTAAGGTTCCCGCCGGCCACTGCAAACACTGCTCTAGTGCGTGTCTGCTGCGCTCCCTGGGCCACGAGCGGCCTTTCTCAAGGCGGATCAACGACGGGGCGGTGATCACCTTCTGGCGCGCCAACTCGCGCTGCGATATGCCCAATTTGAGGCGTCGAGCTGCGACGGCGGCGCCCGCGCGGGCAATCCCGTCGTCGATCTCGTCGTCCTCCACCGCGCCAGTGTAGCCAGCGGTTATCACGATTTCGGAACAACGGCGGGCGCGTCACGGGGTGACTCCAGCGATGAAAAGCGCTAACTCTTGCAGTCCCTCAGCACCCCGCGTCGGGACCTACATTTAGCACTAGATTTAGCAGCAAGTGTGTGCGGTGCTAAATGTTGGTGCTAAAGTTCGGGTCAGTCGATAGCTCAGTGGGAGGAGCGACGGTGACCGTGACACTCCAACAACCATCGGTGCGCAGCAGCACCCAGCCATGCATTTCCGACCCCGACAGGTGGGCCGCCGGCGGGGAGGACCCGGAGCTCAAGGCGCTCTGCCGAGGCTGCCCTCGGCGCTGGCAGTGCGCCAAGGACGCACTCGACACCCCTGGCGCCGAAGGCATGTGGTCGGGGGTGCACATCCCCAAAGAAGGTCGGGGGCGCAACTTCGCGCTACGCCAGCTTCGATCGCTGGCCACTCATGGCGGACTTGTCGGTAAAGGCGCGCCTGGCGACGACGCCAGCTAGCGACGCTGGCCGCGGCCAGGCGTCGGAGAACCAGAGTGATCAGTGCGAAAGATGGTGCGGCGTGTCCTACCCGCCGCTGCGGAGCCCGTGGGGCATGCTCAGGCTGGCGCGGATATCCGCGCCCGGGTCGGCGCGGATATCCGCGCCGTGGGAAGGCTAGTTGCGCCACACCGAGCGCCACTGAGACGGAAAGGAGGCATCCGACCAACCACACCGCCGGCGCGTAAACCCTGGCGGCACAAGTGAAAACCTCACAGCGAAGCGCCTAACGGACAAACCCCCGGTCCTGAGACCGAGGGTCGTCACGTCCGAGTTGCCGCTCGAACCTTGGTGTCTTCGCGCGTCCCCTCCCTGAAGGGAATCGTCATGAACGACGCATCCCACGGTAGCGCATGTCCGCCCGGCGGTCTACCTGCAGCGCACCGTGACACCGCAACTCTACTGACGCACCGCTACCACGGGTCGAGCGCTCTGCTGCGCCGGCGCGGCACCGCCCGCACCACACCCGAATGGATCCGCCGGGCCGGGGGCGAGTGCTTCGACCGACTCCCCCGCATCGTCCTTGAAATCGAGCCGGTGGCGGCTATCCCCTGCTGGAGCGGTCGCGCTCGGAAGTGGGTGCACGAGACCGTGCCTACGGCCTACCGCAACCGCTACGACAGTCATGTCCGCCCTGCCATGCCCGGTAACCCCGTGAGCCTGAAATCGGTGATGGCAGTGGCCGAGGCGCGGGCATCGTTCGCAGATCACCGCACGGGCCGTAATTGCCGTCCAACGAACGACCGTCTCGCCGAAATCACCGGCCTCTCGATCCGCACTGTACAACGGGCCTCGACCGCACTACGGCTGCTCGGCGTCGCGACCGAAGTAATGCGCGGCCGGCAGCGCACCCGTGACGAGAGGTTCGCCAGCTGGCGCGTCGGCGACCGTGGACGCGGATGGGCTTCAGTGTGGGCTCTGCACGACAGTCGGTTCCGATCGCTGTCACCCCATCCCGGAGGGTCTTCTTTTAACCCCTTCAACTCCCGTAATAAATCACTCACTACCACCACCCGGCGCAAAAGCGCCGGTCGCAGCGCCGCTTCGCGTCGCCCTCGCCCGGACAACCGGGCGCTCCTGCTGGCAAATCACTGGATAGCCGATCCGCAAACTCCGGCCTGGGCCCGCCGGTATCGCACCGGCGGACCGTGGGCGGCGATGTTGACCACAGTCGCTCAACACGGCTGGACACCTCGGGACCTCAACCAGCTGATCACCGATTGGGTCGGCACCGGCCACTGGATCCCGGAAAGCCCGTACAAACCGATCGGGCTGCTCGGCAAGATCCTCGCCAGTCACGGCAACCCCGCCGAACGGCCCGCAGCCCTAGACGAAGCCCGTGAGCAGGCCGAACTGCTCGCCGTCAGACAACGCATCGACGCCCAGATCGAGAACCGCGAAACCCAGCGCCGGGCCCGCGAGGCCGGACGTGCTGCCCTGCAGGGTCCAGGGCACCGGGCCGCGCGGGCGATCCTCGACGAGATCGCGCAGCGGCGGAAAGGGCGCGGCAGCGGTGCCGCGGCGACACCATGAACCATCCAGCCGAACCGGACTGCGTGGCAGCGACTGTGCCGCTGCCCTGCCACGCCGACCCCGATCAGTGGTTCGATCCCGCCGCGCGGACACAGTCGTTGGCCGCCTGCCTGCGATGCCCGCGCCGCCGGTGGTGCGCGCGCCGCGCGCTGACATGCCGGCCTTCGTGGGGAATGTGGGCGGGTGTGTGGATCGACGGCCGCTTCACCCCCGTGGCGCATCGACTGAGCTCCATCGCCGCGGATACTCCTCCCCCACGCGCCACCGGGGCCGTCGCCGCGAGCCACCGGCCGCTTGTGCGTTCCCCTGTGCGGCCGGAGTCCCCTCCCCCCGCCGGCGTTCGTTGTTCCACGCCGGCACCCGCGGCCGCGCTGGTGTGGGCACGGGCCAGCGGGCACTGCGAGATCATGGCGCCAGACTGCCGCTTGACGGCGGACTCTCTTGAGTCTCGTCTCGGCGAGCCCCCCGGCAAGGACACCGCGTCGACCCTGTTCGCCGCTTGCGTACGCTGCGCCAATTCGATCGCGAGCCTTGACCCAAAACTGGCCCGCCGGCTCGGCTACCGTGTCTGCTCCCGAGATCGAGCTCCCGACGCGCCCTTTCTCTGGCGCCAACAGCATTGGGTCATCCTGAATACCGACGGCGCCTGTGGTGACGCTTCCCCACCAGGACCCCGCCGCGCTGGGCGAGACCGACCAAACCTGGTTCCCGGTGCGCCCCCGGACCATCGGCTGCGGCATTGCATGGGATGAAGGCTCACCCCGAGCCCGGCAGTGACCCGCACCGGCGTCGCCGATGCAGCGCTGACCTGCAATATACGGGCTAATGACGGAACAACACCGGATGATTGACGCGTCTGAAGACGCATAGAGGCCGTATAACCAAACGGACCTCACTCGGAACTACGCCGGGCGTGAAACGTCCGTACGACCGGACGTACTGACGCTTGACCCTCGTACAGATGACGCGTCGAACGCCGATTGACCTGCCGTGCCTGAGACGTCCGGTGCACCGGACGTCGGTACTGGCGTATTTCGGGCGCAACCCCGGGCAGTGCACCCAGACTGACGGTGTCGCGGACACACGGCCGGACGATGGAGCGAACACTCCGCCGCCTACACGGCCCGTAGTTCAGCCGTCCACCCCCACCGCCACCCGCCGGCCGAGTCGTCCGTGCCGCACCCCAATCACACAAACGACAACTAGCCCCAACAGCCACTCCAGTAACGGTTCGATCACACAGTGGTGCGGCGCCACGGGAATCCGCGCGTCGGGACTTAGGTTGGCCGCCATGACGATGAGCGGACCGGCCCGAACAATCCTCGTGGCCAATCAGAAGGGCGGCGTCGGGAAATCCACCACGGTTGCCGCGGTGGCGGAAATGATTGCCGCGGCGGGTAAGCGGGGACGACGGGTGCTCGTCGTCGATGGGGACCCGCAGGCCAATGTCACCGTCGAGGATCTCGGCGTCACCGGCGACCGCGGCCAGTCACTGTCGCAAACCCTGCAATACGGGGCCCCACTGGTACCAGTGCGCAACGTACGGCCCAACCTCGACGTCGTGGCCGGGGGACCCCAACTGGCCGTCGTCGGCGCCGCAGCGCATCTGATGTCCGAGAACGGCATCAACATGGCGATCAACCTGGAGACCGCGCTGTCAGCGCTGTGCGAATCCGAGGGGTACGACCTGGTCGTCATCGACTCCGGACCCGGAGACGTCCCACTGCTGGACACCTACCTGGCCGTCGCCAACTACCTCCTCATACCCACCCGCGACGATCAGGCAAGCCTGGGCGGCGTCGAACGCCTCGCCCGCCGGTTCTGGCGTGCCCGCAAACACGGCGCGTCAATTCAGCTGCTCGGCGTGCTGCTCTTCGACGTCAACCCGCGCGCCGTCAAACGCAATCAGGAGGTGTTCGCCCAGGTCCGCGAGATGCTCGAGGGAAGCGGGACCACGCCCTTCGACATCACCATCCGCTCGGCGCCAGCCGCCGCCGTCGACATGCGCACCCTGCACAGGACCGCAGGCGAGCTGGTCGCGCTGGCCCACGACGACCGCCGGAGCCGTCTGGCCCGGCTGCGCGACAAACAAAGTCCCGAACGAGGACTGTGGACCAGCGACCCCAGCGGTCTCGCCGCCGACTACCAGGAACTGGTCCGCGAGATCATCGGCCGCCTCGTCCGCTTCGAATCCACACCCATGGAGGTGAGCGCCGGATGACCCCGACCCGCCAGAAAGCCAAACCGGTCTTCGATCCCTCCGCGCTCGACCAAGACCTCGACGACCTGTGGCCGGCCCCGAAGACACACCAGACACCGCAGCCGGTCGCGCCACCGTCGGCACCAGCGGCGCCTTCGACCCCGCACAGAACTCCGACGCCACCCCCGCCGGCGACGACGACTTCTCCTGCCCAACCCGCCTCGCCCGCAACCCCTTCGCCGACCGCCGTTCCGCAGACCGCCGTTCTGCTGACAACCCCAGCAGCGCAGCCCACCAACCACACCGGCGATGCACAGCAGCCGAACAAGGCGCGGATTCGCCCGCCGGAGGTCCTGCTGTCATCGGAGGTCTACGACGAGCTCTACCGAGTTCAGCTCGCGGAAAAGAAAGTTCGCCGCGGTCTCGCGCGCACCATGGGCGCCATCGTTCTCGACGCCATCGAAGCCCACGCCACGCGCCTGGCCACCACCTGGGCCAACCAACAGGACGCGGTAGGGGAGGGGCAGCTCTTCGAGCGACCCTCCTCGAACGCAGTGCCGCGCCGCCGCAGGCACGCCACCGCGCCACGCACCGTGGTGCTCTCCGGCGTCACCGCCGCCAACGGGCAGCGACTCGACAACCTGGTCCTGGCGTGGGGGGCCGGGACACGCAGTGCGCTCGTAGAACAAGCCCTCCGCTACGAGTTCGACCTACTACCGCACCGCTGAGACCCACCGCAGCCCCAGGCCGCAAAACGGTAGCCGCGGGCGCGACGGTGACATCACACCGATCACGACCGCGCCGAGGCACCGGATGCATCGCCGACACCGACCCACACCCAGCGTCACGTGACGGATCGGCCGACGTATGGCGAGGTGGCCCGCTGCAACATCGAAGAGCACCCCAGCCGACCCTCCGGCGCAGTCACGGACTGGCGTCTGACCCCGGGCCCAGTGCGAACCCAATTAACCGCGGTTAATTGCGGCCGAACGGCGTCTGCGCCCGGACGTCCGACGCAAGCCGGGGCAGCCAGCGCCGGGGGAGGAGAGGGGGGCCGAGAGTGTCCGGGGGGACCTCCTCAGCTCAACCAAACCCAGACACTGAGGCGAGGCCCGGACATTACCTCCAACCACCCCGTAGAGCCCATCGCCGCCGCCCGCCAAGGGCCCGCCCCCGCCCGTGATCGCGGCTACCGAATTAACCGCGGTTAATCGGCAAACACTCCTCTCCGGTGCGCCACGATGACGGCACCGCCCTTCCAAGCGACCATTCACGACGCGCGGGATCCCTACCGCACGCGGGCCTGGCGAGCGACCGGAGCGGTTGCCAGCCGACGCCGCCCCGCGCACGGAGGAGCGCCCCGCGCACCGGGCGCAACACAGTCCCCGCGCCTGAGCTTCAGTCGAGCCGTCACAACGATGTACGACCCCGCGTGTCGGGTCGCCGCCAAACCCCTTGCACCGTAGGGTAAGTCCGTCTGGTCCGAAGTACCCCGCTACTGCGGGGGAAGCAAACGGGAGGCCCTCACGTGGCGATTCATGTTGTGCTCAATCAAAAGGGCGGTGTCGGCAAGAGCACGATCTCGGTCAACCTGGCCGCCGTCACCGCCGACGTCCTCAACCGCGACGACGACCCCGACGCCACCTCTCCGGTGCTGGCGCTGTCAGTCGATCCGCAAGGATCCGCAGTATGGTGGGCCTCGCGCATGAACGACCTGCCGTTCCACATCGCGCAAGCTCACGACGATCTGGCTGGACTGGCCGCGCTCAAAGAACTTCCAGGAATCCAGCATGTCTACGTCGACACTCCAGGATGGATCGACCTCGACGGCGACGGCAGTGGATCAGATCCACTCGGGCGCGGGCCCGCCGCAGATGTGCTGCGCACCGTCCTGGACATGGCCGACCAAGTCATCGTCCCCATCGAGACCGAGCCGCTCAGCTTCGATCCGACCGCCCGGACCATCACCAAAGTCATTGAGCCACGCGGACTTCGGTACATCGTGGTGATCAACAACTGGGACCCGCGCGACGGAACCTACGATCTCAACCAGACCAAGGATTTCGTCAAGGCCAACGGGTGGCCGCTGGCCAACACCGTGATCAGGCACTACAAGCTGCACGCCAGAGCCAGCGCCGACGGTCAGGTCGTCACCGAGTACCCGCTCAACCGGGTGGCGCTGCAAGCCCGAGAAGACTTCTACAAGTTCGCCCTCGAACTCAACGTCGCGGCGGTGCGCTGATGGCACGGGGACAGCGCACCAACCTCGCCGACCTCGCCGCATCCGTGGGCCACAAATCACCGGTGGACCGCAGCGCACAGGGTCCAGACGGTATCCAGGGCCACGCCATCGTGTTGAGCGACCTCACCGCCAATCCACGCAATCCGCGCGAAGACGTCGGGGACCTCGCGGATCTGGAATCGATCGCCGACATCCAACTCCAACCCGCGCTGGCAGTCACCAGCGCCGCATACCTCAAACTGTTTCCCGAGGACCAGATCTCGGCACGCTACGTCGTGATCAACGGGTGCCGCCGACTCGCCGCAGCCCACAAGTACGGCCGCAGCGACCTCGCCGTCGTCATCAACGACGAGATCGCCCGCGACCGAATCACCCTCATCTCAGCGTGCATCGCCGAAAACGTCGACCGCCAGGACTTCGACGTCATCGAAGAAGCGCGCGCTGTGGAGGCGCTCGTCGCCGAGTGCGGACGCGCCGACGAAGCCGCTGCACGGCTACATAGAACCGCGGCGTGGGTCTCCCAGCGACGCGCCCTACTGAAGCTGGCGCCAGAACTGCAAAGCGCGCTACGGCGCGGCGAACTGGCCATCCGCGAGGCGCGGCAACTGGCCAAAGTGCCGCTCGCCGAACAGGTCGCGCGGTGGCAGGCCACCCTCGACCGCAACAACGACCCAGACCAGGACAGCGGCAAACGCCGCCCCCCGAGCCGCTCCCGCGTCATCGCCTCGGCGCTGGCCGATTTCGACAACCAACCCGAACAGCTCGCCCACGCCCTACGCACCTACCTCGGCGCCGACGGGATAAGCAAGCTGCTCAAACTGCTCGGTGAACTCAGCCGGCTGAACGGCCCTACTGATCGACCAGGTCGCCCAGATGACCCGGCGTCATGAACTGCCCTAACGCATCCAGATAGCGCCGCGCCGCAGCGCGGTACTTCGCCGCCGAACCCTGATCGGCATCGCCGGCATCAAGAAGATCCTGCTGAGCGGCGATCAACAACCGGTTCGCCTCAGCAAGCGACACCACCTGCGAACGCAGATCCTCCACCAGAGCATCCGCGGGGGAGTAGACCGCAACCGCCGCCCCCGCGGCAGCAGGCAGTTCGTCGGCGTAGACGTACCACCGCAGCCGTTCCGGCCGCGGCAGAGCGCCACCGCGAAGCCGGCCCGCCGTGATCGCCTTGATCAGCGTGCGCGGATCCTTACCCAGCCGGGACGCAGCCTCCTTCAACGGCACCACTGGACCCTGTGGTTCCGTCTCGACCCCGGCGGGTGGTGTCTTAGGCTCGCTCATCCCTGCTTACGTCGGCTGTTCGGTTCTCGTCGTCCCGTCTAGAACATTATGCTCCTAGATAAGGACACTCGTAGCGACATGCGGAAGCCACCTGACGAGCAATGTCGCTAATTAACGACATGGATGTCCTACACTAGGACCATCTTCGTGCACCGCGAAAGGGAACGGCGATGAGTGGCAAAGGGACCGAGACTCGACAACTCACCGAGGGTGTGTTCGTACGCTTCACGGCTGACCAAATGGAACGACTGCGCGGCGAGGCGCAGACCCAAGGCGTCAGCCTTCCCTTTCTTCTGCGCGAACGCTCATTGGGCATCGAACGCGCCGCGTCGTAAGGCCGAACCCCAACGCCCACGCCGACGAGCGGTCTTGCCTACCTGGCCGCGGTGCTGGTCTCGGCCAGCTGCTCGGCGGCGGAGAGAATTCGATTCACGGTGGTGTGATGAACCTCGTGGCGGCGTCCGATCGTGCTCGGTGGGGTACCGGCGGCATTGTCGGCGAGAATCTTGGCGATCAGATCTGGCTCTTTCGTGGTGATCCCCTCGCGCACCAGCGACTCCGCCATCGGGCGCCAACTCTCAACGGTGGACTCCACGCCCGTCTCAGTGCACAACTCAGACGCGGGCAGCGCTGATGTGACCGCGCGGGCAGGTACGGCCCTCAATGCCCGTCCCAGTGGGCGCTGCCCATCGGCGCCGCTGTCGGTTGGCGGGTGTCCGTGGCGCACAGCGGCCGGCGCGAAAGCGGATGCGTAGGTGCTGCTCGACTCACGTTTGGGCATGGGCCCGGCTTGCGTCTCGCTAGTCCGCGCACGCGCCGAGCTTCGCATCGGGTTCGGCAGCAGAGATTGCGGTCGATCCTCAACCATCTGCTCGGTCTCGCCCTGCGCGATATAGCCGCCGGTGTGCGCCGAAGTCGACGAAGGTGTTGCTTCCGGCTTCGCTTCGACCGCGTGCGACGTCTTGGCCCGCTTGGGCCTGGTCAGCGACAGCAAGCACAGCGTCGCGTGTGCGATCGCGACATCGATGACCGCAGGCCAGATCCACGACATGGACTCTCGAATCCCCAGCATGACCGCGAAGGAACGCAGCGCGTCGAACGACAGAGCGAATGATCCGAGAGCCAACGCGGCGGTAAGGGCCAGCGCCACCCAGTACACCCAGCCAACCGATCGAGCGCGGACGAGCCAGGTCGCCGAATGTGTTGCTGCCAGAAGAACCGTCGGCGGCACCAGAGCCGCGAGGGCGGCCAGCCAACGGGTTTCCGATGGCGCGATCAGCAGAGCATGACCGACATTGCCGGAAAGCGACATCGCCGCCGCCAGGATCAACCAGCCGAGAAAGAAGGTGCCAGCGCGGCGGCAATCGTCGACGGCCGAGGCGGTCTCGGTGGCGGCTTCCGAAGACTCCAGTCCTGCTACGTCGTGCTGGTGCAGAGTCATGCATCGAGCCTAAAGTCGCCCGGCGGGTCCCTCCTGCACAAAATCATCGGGTCGAACATCGCAAAGACATAGCCTACCCCGGTGATGGGCCGTCATCGGAAAAGGGGTAGCCGATGAAGCAACCGAAGTGAAGCTCTTGGACTGGGGTTTCGCCAAGGGGCAACGGCTTGAGATTACTACCGAGCAGATGCTGTCGCTGGTCGACCGATCCGCGCGACGAACTCAGAACGAAACTGGCGCGACGGCCCGAGATCCGGAGGAAAAACGTTCCTGGCAGTGTCGATGCGGTTCTCCTTGAGGCGTTCCTAGCGAAGGCCGTTGAGTTAAGCCTGGACAAAAACGACGCAATTGCCAGAGGCACTCGGTCAGCGGTTGCGTTCGAAGCCGTGATCCTCACTCTGCTTCGAACCCGGACTGCTCGAACTTCAGTGTCTGGGCGTTCTCCCTGATCGTCCGAATCTTGGCTTCGTCGAACCCGTTGTTTGCGACGGCCGTGATCTCAAGCCTGACCTCCAGCTGCACACCGTCAACGGCGGCCAGGTGCTGGATCACCTCGCTGGTGATCTTGCCGAAGTCCCGTGCGTAGAAGTCGGGGTTCAGCTTGACTGTGCCGAAATACCGCGTCTGCTCCGGTCGTGGTGGCGCAGGCGGTGGCGCCGCAGGCCCGGGGGGATACGGCCCCGGCGGATGCGGCCCAGGACCGGGTGGCGGCCCCGGAGGCTCCGGTGCTCCGGGCGGAACCTCATGAGCGCGTTGATCTTCCGCGCGTCGCGGCTTCACTAGAAGAAGGCTGTCGACCGTGGCCCGCTGCTCGCCGGCAGGGTCGGTGGGCAGGACCAGTCCGGTGTACTTCTGTCCGTCCCAGCCGTCGGCTAGGGCGAATCCTTGGTTCTGCCAGTCGATGGGCGTGTCGAGTGAGGACAGGACCCCGTCTTCCAGGACTTTGCGATTGCGCAGGCGGGCGAGGTACGGGTAGGTCGTGTAGTAGGCCCAAAGGGTTCCCAGGCTGATGTGGCCGTCGCGGTCGAAGACCGCGGCCAAGGTCGTGTCCAGATCGAGGCGGATCGCGGCCGATGCCCGGCGAAGGACGAGTTCGGACTTCTCGATCAGCCGTGCGGCGGTGCGCTTGGCCAGGTTGTCCGGGCTGCCTTCGGCCTTGATCGCCTCAAGTTGCATTGGCCGGGCCGGATCAGGTTGCGATGGGACCAAGGCCCAGTGATAGGCGCCGAGCAGCCTGTCCTTCGCCGTGCGGTCGGCGCGTTCGAGGCGCTCGACGGCTTGCTGGCGCTGCTGGGCCGTCAGGTTGAGCGCGCCATCTGCGTTGTCCCGCACGTACTTCCAGGCAAGGTATTCGCGAATCGAGAACTGCAGTTCGTCGTAGCGAGCAGCGTCGGCCCCCAGGAACACCAACATGTTGCGGTGGGTCCGCGCCCCGGACCCGCGGCGCTCCAGCACCTGAGTTGCCCACTGATAGGCTGGCGAGTCGGCGCCCTGGCGGCGGTCGTGGACGTGAGCCGGTGGCACGATGACCAGCCGGGCTTCCTGCCCGTCGGGAACATCAGCGGAGCTCTCCGGTGCGACGTGGACGGCGGCGAACCCATCCGCAGATGGGCTGCGGTGGTCCTGCAGCCGCCGGATGACTTCGACCCACACATCCTCGGGGTGAAGCCGTTCGGCGTAGTCGCGGGCGGTGCGGGTGGTGTTGGCCTGGGTATCGAACCAGTACTGTTCCCCCGAAGAGTAGAAGTAGGTCGCTTTGTCCGCGAGTTGGTTAAGGGCGGAGTAGAAGTTGCCGGGCACGTCGCCGGGGAGTGCGGTTCCCAGGAATGCCCGCTGCTTATGGATGCCCTTGTGGGCGCTGTTCAGGGTGGGGGTTGCCCCAACGAACACGGTGCGGGCCAGCCGCTGGGTGACAAAGCGCTTACCGAGGAGATCTGGGTTGTCTCGATCGACCTGCGTTGGCGCTGCATTGGTTCCATCGACGTCGGTGTCGATGATGACCTTCCACTGGTCCTCGAGGTACTGGCTTATCTCGGTCATCACGTCCGCGTCCCGAAGAGGCACGGAGCCGGGCATGATCAGTGGCGCGGTGTCGTTGCTGCGCCAGAGCGAGCCGACGATGGTGTTCATCAACCGCAGCACGCCGCGGGTGCGTTGGAACCGCTCCAGGGTCGACCACTCCTGGTAGAGCCGGTCGAACAGTTCCGGGTGAATCGGGTAGGTAGCGCGGATACGGTCGGTGTAGGCGTTCTCGGTGACCTCGCTGGGGAACTCGGAGTGATGCTGGCGGTAGAACTTCACGACAGCGTTGGCCGTGGCGTTGATCCGTGCCAGAGCTTCCCCGTCGGGTGCGGTGAACAGCCGCCGTTTGACGATCTCGAAGGACTCTTCGGGATTGGCGGCCTTCCACTGGTCGGCAACCCGTCGCACGATGTTCTGCAACCGGCGCAGTGCTTCGCGGCCGTTCTCGCCGCCGACTTCTTCCTCGCTGATGTTGTCGTCGCCGTCGGTGTCCCGGGCTGAGGCCGGGATTGAGATGACCACCAGTGCCCCGGGGACGGCTTTGGCTGTCTCGGTGAGGGTTTGGGCGAAGGTGAACTGGGTGTCGAAGCTGCCGCCGGCGAGGTCGTCTCGGCCGTAGAGCTGGCGGGCGTAGGCCACCCATTCATCGATCAGGATGACCGCCGGAGCGTATTTGGTGAGTAGTTCGCGCAGGCTGTCGCCGGGGTTGGTGGAGGTGCGGTCGGCTTCGGCGACGATCTCGTAGGCTTCACGACCGCCGAGTTGCCAGGCCAGCTCGCCCCACAGCGTGTTGATCTTGGTGCCGTCCGGTTTGGGTTTCAGGCCCGACGGTTCCAGATGGTTACCAACCAGTGCGACCCGCCCGATGGGCCGGCCGAGCTTGGCTGCCCCTAGCAGGTCCTCGATCTCCTGTGGGTACTCGGTGATCGGCCGGCCGGATGCCAAGTGCCACAGGGCCAGCATGGAATGGGTCTTGCCGCCGCCGAAGTTGGTCTGCAGGTTGATCACTGGAGAGGCGTTCATATCCCCGGAGAGCCGTTTGACCGCGCGGGTGATCAGGTCGCGCAGGCCCCCTGTGAGGAAGGTGCGGCGGAAGAACTCGACAGGGTCGGTGTATTCGGGATCTCCTTCGCCGCGGGCGACCATCGCCAGGTCTGCGGCGAACTCCGCGGCCCGGAAGTTGCCCCTGGCCACATCATCGTGGGGCCGTAGGACTTCTCTCCAGGGTGGAAGTCCAACCGAGCCGACCTCCGTAGCACCGGCGATCCTGACCACGCGGCGGTCTTCCTGCTCGGAGGACACCCGCCGCAGGTCGATCCGCGAGCGTTTGACTTCGTCAGCCGATTCAGGCGCACCGATGGCCCGCAGCAGCCGTTCTGCGGTGTCCAGGGCCCGGTAAGCGTCATCAGCAGTGAAGGGCTCATGGTGGGCCTCGCGGTCGCGGACTTCCCGCATCTCACTGGCCAGGCTCTGCTCCGCGCGAGACAGCAAGTCCCCGAACGGATACCAGCCCGGAATCGCCCGAGCGGTGACGTTCTCGGTCAGCATCCGCAACCCGTTCTGTGGGTCGACCGAGTTGTACTTCTTGTCGCCGCCGGCGCCCTTGCTGGCATCTTTGGCGGCGAGCAGCATCGTCCAGTTCTTGTCGGCGGGGATCTTGTCGCGGGTAGCGCCGGTGATGAACGTGTCCAGCGATTCGCCGAGCAGTTCCAACGCCCGGCGGATGCGTTCGCGGTTACTGGTCGCCATCTAGCTATTCCCCCTCGAAGTCGATCGTTGATTGAACGGGTCGAGACGCTGCTGTTGCGGCTCCTGCGGCGATTTCGTTCCACGCTGTGCCCAATGCGTTGAAGTCCACGGCCAGCTTGGTTTCCTTGCGCCGCTCCGAGACCGAGAACAACAAAAAGGCCAACTCTTTGCACAGATCGGGCTCGATGGATGCTGGGACACGTCCCAGCATCGCGGCGGCGGCGGGGATGCCCTCAGCTGCTAGAAGTCGGGTGAGGTGCATGACGACCTCCCAGACGCTGATTGAAGGGTCAGTCGCGGGGTCGTAAGTGGGGTCGAGATTGCCGGGGGCTAGGAGTGTGACTTTACTGGCCCGACTGGTCAGGATTCCTGCATGATCGAGGTGGTCGATCGAGGCGTTTCGTGCCCTAGCGATGTTGTCCGCGTCTCCGTACGGCCCGGGCTCAAATCCGTACTGACGAAACCACACAATCGCAAACCGAGTGTCGGAGTCGAAGTCACCTTCTTGCTCGACCAAGACCTCATCGAGAACTTCGTTGATCCGGGCCAGCGCAGATCGCACTGGCATCGTTGATCCGTCATCCTCCAGCACCGCCGAATATCGCGAGAACACTGCCATGCCCGGCCCGATGGCGGCCTGCGGAAGATCTACCGGTGCAATTGCCCCCTGCTGCAAGTCCCTCAACGCCGATGGAAGTTCCGCTTTCAGAGTTGCGATGAAACGGCGGCGATCAGTCCGCGGTGCATCCTCCGGACGCGGGCGAAGAGCCAACACGATCGACGACGCGAGGGCGTTTGTCCCTACGCTTATCAACCGGCCTCCGCGCTCGCTTCGCATTGGCCAAGTCGCAGTGACGGTCCATCCGGCTTGGATCATGGCTTCAAGCAGGGTTTCCCAACCGGTCGAGACTTCCCCGCCTTCAGTCGTCTCGGACTGCTTGAAGGCGTAATAGACGGTGATGGGAAAGTTCGGCAATGCTGATTTACGTGCTTGCCGGAAAACTTCTCCGAAGCCAGCCTCAAAGAACTCTCGGGCGCCGTCGCTGCCCCCGTGACGGTACGGGTTAGCCACAAGCTCGTCAGCTTTCGGAACCAGAACTGTGCTGAGAAGAGTTGGAAAAACCGAACCCAGTGACCGGCGAAGCCAAACGTAGAAAAAGTCAGACAGGTCCGAATAACCGATGTTGTCGTAATACGGCGGATCAGTTGACACCAAGTAGCCGCCTGTGAATGCGGACTTAGCATCAAGCTGGCTCACATGGCCAACAGGACCGGTCGGCAGATACTCGATGACCTTGGATACGGCTTCGACCATTCGAATAAACGTGCCTGATGAATCTCCAAATGGATTGCCTTCAGCGAAATCCCAAGCCATTGCGATTGCTTGACGCGCAAACAGGTTTCGAAGAATCTCCATTTGCGGGTTGCTCGCCCAGGTTGTGAGTGAGGAGTGGTAGTCGGTCAGCCGCGACACGATTAGTCCGAGATACAAGGCAATGCTGTCGGCATATGCGACAGCCTCACCGCCGCCGTTTTCGAGGCAGTCGCCTTCAGGTAGGCCGGCGGCTAACGCACTCTCAAGCACATGTTTGCGGGCCTCACCGATCAACTCGGTAAAGATGTCGAATGCCGTCAATTGCCTAGCAGTGAACAAGTCCGAAAATATCGTCATGCCATAAGGGGGGGCAGATACGTCCCTTGGGTGGTAGCCAAGCTCCTGATCTGGCATACCGCTCGGGCGCGCCACCTTCGCAACCGTTTCGTCTTCCGGCGTCGGATCGAGGTAAATCCGAGACCGGTTTCCTTGGGCAACAGTGGCCATCAACTGATGCCCGATGAGCCCCGCTTGGCCCTGGACTCGCAGATAATCGCGATCAGCCGCGGCGCCACAACCTATACACACGGCTCCCGCACGCTTGAGGGTGCCGTCGTCTTCGCCCCTTGGTGCCGTTCGCGCGTCGTGACCAATGCTGAAGACAACCTTTCCGTTGACAACGACTGGGACAGAGTAGGCCTCCTTGCCCTTTTTCTTACCAAGCCACCATGATCGAGCCAGGGGCATCGTGATGCCGCAAGCAGGGTTAGGGCACTTAACGGTCCGAGCCCAGATCCAAGCAATGACAGTCGCTTTCGAGCCATCGGGCAGTATGGCTTTGGGGTAGAGATGGCCGATGCGTTTCTCGGCTTCGACACGAATCCAATTGCTGTAGCGGCGGACATCCTCGGCTAGCCCAGTGGCGCGCGGCCAGGGATGGGCAAGTTGATCTCGGCCAACTTCGGGAGAAACCGGCGGCCGCCCGGCGAATTTCGGAGGGATCTCGATAAGTGCCTTGTTGATCAGAACAGCGACTGGATTGAGATCAGATGCGTGGGCTTCCAGGCCGAGACGCTGCGCTTCGAGAGGTATGGTGCCGCCGCCGGCGAAGGGATCGAGTATGGGTGGAGGGTTGCCGCCCGTTGATGCCAAGATCTCTTTGTGGGCTTGATCGAGTAGCTCCGCGTTGTTCGCGTTGCTCCAGGCGGCGAGTTCTTCCATCAGTTGGTGGAGGCGCTTTCGTTCCACTGCGATGTCTTCATCGGTGGGGAACTTCTCCGGATGGGAGGAGGGGTCATCGACGAGTTGCGCGAACAGAACTGCCCGAGCAGCGGCCAGGGGGCGGCGCGCCCACCACAGGTGCAGCGTGGAGGGATGGCCGAGTCGTATGTATTTCTCTCCAGCGGACTCCTCGTTAATCGTCTTGAGCGGGATGCCGACTTCAATCAGCTTGCGCTTCGGGGTGTCTGTCACCGGTGTTGTCCTCTGGCTGGTCGATCGGGCTGGGCGGCGAAGGTCAGCATGGTGGTGTTCCTCGGTCCCAGGTCTTGGCCCAGTTGAGTCGGACGTCGGTAGCGGCGAGGTCACCGAGGTTGATGCTTCGGAAGTGCTCGGCGACGTAGCGGAGCTGGTCGTGTTCAGGTCCGTCGGGGCTGACTTCCACCATCACGAGACGATGCGCAGCGGGAACATTCTTGCCGAGCAGGACTTCGTTGAGGGTGATGGTGAAGTCCTCGGCTCCGGCGATACGCCCCTTGACTTCGATGAACACCGAATCGCCTTCGGGGGTGGTGGAGTGGATGTCGTAGCCGGTGTTGTTGTGCGGCATCTCGATTGGCTCTCGGCCCAGTGCGCGTTCGGCGGCCAGTGCGGCGTCGACCGCACGGCGCTCGACTCCAGCCGTCTCCTTGGCGTACATCGCGATCGGGCCGGGGATGAGGCCGGCGGGGATGACGAGTGCGGCACCGACCACGTTTGGTGGCCGTGCTGCGAGTTGCGCTTCGGCATCGAGTTGGGAGGTGCGCCGTTCGAGGCGGGCTTCGAGTTCGCGGGCGCGGACTTCCAGTCGGTCGGGGCTTTGCCGGTTCTTGCGGGACCGCCCGGCCTTGCCGGCGCTCTGGGCGTCTCGGATCCGGGCGGCTTCAGCGTCGAGGTAGTTGATCTGCTGCACCAGTCTCTGGCGCACAGCGGATTTCGTCTTCGCGATCAACGGCAGGAGTTGATCGCGAACCTGTTGGAGGTGTTGTGGTTGGGCGTGGGTCACCGCCCATGAGGTGGCCAGCTGTTCCACACCGGTGGTCAGCCAGGCGCTGGTGAGCGCTGATTGGGCTGCGGGGCGGGCCTGTTCGGGCAGTGGGTGTAGGTCGAGGTAGGGGGCCGGACCGGTCGTCATAGCCTCGCCCGTGGAGGTGAGGGTGACGAACTCGAAGTGTTTGGACACCACTGTGCCTGTGCCGTCGACGATCTCGGCGTTCAGCGCCACGATGAGCCGCGGTTCGGTGCCAGGGTCGGTGGGATCGAACAGCAGTGTCCCGGCTTCCAGGACGCCGCGGTGGGATTCGATGGTGGCGTCCAGAACGGTGTCCATCAGCGGGTGCCCGGGGGCGAGGAGTTCGGCGCGGCGGGCATCATCGGCGTCGACGCAGCCGGGTTCGAAGGTGGCGCGTTCGTAGCGAGTGGCGATCGGCAGAGCCGCACCGGGGCGTTGCCGGGAGCGGATGGTGGCCGGCACGTTGGCGATCTCGTAGCGGCCCTGCTCGCGTCGGCTGATCCGTCCGCCGAGTCGTTTGAAGGCGTCGCGGAAGAACAGCTCGATGTAGTAGGGCTGCAGGCGCCGGGCGCGGGCTTCGTCCATCTGACGGCGCAGCATGCTGAGTTGGTGTGGGGTCAGCGACTCGCGGGCCAGTGCGCGTTCCCGCAAGAGGTCTTCGGTGCCCTTGGACACCTCGGCGTCCAGGACGCGTTCTAGTTCGGCTTGGCGTGCCGGATCATCCCCGTAGCGGACCGCCTCCATCAGAAGCTTGCTCAGCGGCTGGTCTTTGAACGCTTCGCCGAGGACGTCGAACAGCCGGCCGCCGTAGGCGGCGCGTTGGGCTTCCATCTTCTCCAGCAGCCGTGCGAACACCTGGCCCTCGCGGGTTTCGTCCGCCACCAGATTCCACAACCGACAGACCTGTTTCTGGCCGATGCGGTGGATGCGCCCGAACCGCTGCTCGATGCGGTTGGGGTTCCAGGGCAGGTCATAGTTGATCATCAGATGCGCCGCCTGGAGGTTGAGGCCTTCCCCGGCGGCGTCGGTGGCCACCAACACCCGGACGTCGGGGTCGTGGGTGAAGGCCTCGCGGATGACGCGGCGATCGCCGCGCTGGGTGCCGCCGTGGATAGTGACGACCGCATCAGCGCGGCCCAGGACGTTGCGGATCTGCTGGGTCAGGTAGTTCAGGGTGTCACGGTGCTCGGTGAAGATGATCAGCTTGCGGGGGCCGTGGTAGCTGTCGAGCACGTGTTTGTCGTCGAGTAGCAAACGCCGCAGTTCGGTCCATTTGCGGTCCTCGCCGCTGTCGCTGACCGATCGTGCCAGGTCAACCAGCTTGTCGAGTTGGGCGATTTCGAACTCCAACTCGGCCACCGTCTGGGCGGCCGTGGCCGCGTCGACGACCGCCTCTTCGAGATTCTCGGTCTCCTCGGCGTCGAGTTCGTCGGGATCCTCCAGCCGCGTCCACGGCAGGTTGGCCATCGCGTCTTCCATCGGGGAGAAGCGGGGGTTGAGCATCTCCTGGCGTTTGGCTTCCAGGCGTTCGCGGCGGCGTTGCAGGGAGCGCAGAATCGCGTGTGTGCTGGAGGCCAAGCGGCGCTGCAGCACGGTCAGAGCGAAGCCGACGGTGCGGGCGCGGGGGTTGTCGCTGCCGAGCCGTTCAGCGCGGTTCATTTCTTCCCGGACGTAGCGGGTGACTTCGTCGTAGAGGTGCTTCTCGCCGTCGGAGAGTTGATAGGGCACGGTTTCAGCGATGCGTTCGGGGAACAGCGGTTTGCCTTCGAAGGTCAGCAGCTCCTCTTTGACCATGCGGCGCATCAGCCCTGTGGTATCAGTGGTGTGGGCACCGGAGCGGTATTCGCCTTCGAAGCGGTCCGGGTCGAGTAGTGCCAGGAAGGCTTGGAAGCTGGACTCGCTGCCCGCGTGGGGGGTGGCAGTCATCAGCAGCAGATGGCGGGTGATTTCGCCGAGGCGTTGGCCGAGTTGATAGCGGCGGGTGGTGTCCAGTTCCCCGCTGTAGTAGTTCGCCGACATCCGGTGCGCTTCGTCGACCACGATCAAGTCCCAGTCGCTGGCGTCCAGCAAGGCCAGCAGGTCGTCGCTGCGGGCAAGCTGGTCCATGCGGGCGATGAGGATCGGGTAGCGGGTGAAGGGGTTGCTGTCGACGAGGTTGGTGATCATTTCCCGGGACAGCAGTTCGGCGGTTATGCCGAACTTGGTGGCCAGTTCGTCTTGCCACTGCTCGACCAGGCTGCCGGGAGCGATGATGAGCATCCGGTTCAGATCGCCGCGGAGCATGAGCTCCTTGGCGTACAGACCGGCCATGATCGTCTTGCCAGCACCGGGATCATCGGCGAGAAGGAATCTGAGCGGGGTGCGTGGCAGCAGCTCTCCATACACCGCCTTGATCTGGTGGGGAAGCGGGTCCACGGCGCTGGAGGACACCGCGACCATCGGATCGTGCAGGCCGGCCATGCGGATGCGCAGGGCCTCGGCCACTAGGCGGAACTCTGCCGGGTCGGCGCCGAACTGCCAGCGACTGGTGGGGGCTTCGATTGATAGCGAAGGTTCGTCGGTGCGGTAGAGCAGGCGCTGGCCCAGACCACCGTCACCGTCCTGGTAGGTCACCGTGACCGCGTCGGAGCCGTGTGGAAGCACGGCCAGGATCGTCACGGGGTGCGGGAGCAATCCTGATAGCCGTAGGCCCGCCTGGAGCTCCTCCAGACGGGCTGCTTGCGCGCAGCCCGTCACTTTCCCCCCGCCCCACCACCGCGCACCCAGGCGTCGACCTCAGTGGCCTGGAACTTCCACAGCCGTCCGACCTTGTGGGCGGGCATCGCCTTGTCGGCGATCCAGACGTAGACGGTGTCCTTCGTGACGCCGAGATGCGCGGCGATCTCCTCCGCCGAGAGCCAAGGCTCAGACATCGCGACGCCACCCTCCCCGTGTGCAGCCCGGTTTGACCGGGTCTGGACGAGCCTAGTCGGCGGTTTGTCCGTTCTGTCGTGGAACGGAATCCCAGGCAAAACTCCAGGCGACCGCGCGGGACGCGTCGTCGACGATCCAGTACAGCAGCTCGTCGGCGTCGACAGTTTGACGCGTGCCTGGCTGGCCGGTCAGTACATCCATGCACCGGTAGTGGAGGCAGTTGTCGGCGTCGAGGGTATAGGCGGCGCCGGGGGCATCGACTGCGGGAGATTCTTGGAACTGGGGGCGGGGGAGGGTCCGCCTTGCCGCAATCCTGGCGACCGCGCTCAGTTGCGCTAGACGGTATGAGGAGGCTGGGGCCTCGCCACATGTGAACGTGGGTTGCCGTCAGGAATCAGGTCCTGGCCGGTAGAGCCACAGATGTGGATGGAGGCCCCAGTGATAGGTCATCGTACGAGTGTTGGTTTGGACGTGCATGCACGTTCGGTTGTTGGATGTGCCCTCGATGGGGACACCGGTGAGGTCTGGGAACGTCGGTTGACGCCGAACTACCAGGACATCTGGGACTGGCTGCGGTCGCTGCCGGGTCCGGTGGCGGTGACCTATGAGGCCGGTCCGACCGGGTTCGGGTTGGCCCGGTTCCTGATCGCCGCTGGGGTGTTGTGTCTGGTGGGGGCGCCCTCGAAGCTGCAGCGGCCGTCCGGGGATCGGGTCAAGACCGACGCCCGCGATGCCGCGCATCTGGCCCGGCTGCTGCACCTGGGGCAGATCGTCGAGGTCAGTGTGCCCAGCGCCGAGCAGGAAGCCGCCCGTGATCTGGTGCGGGCCCGGGAGGACTGCCGCGGTGATTTGATGAGTTCCCGACATCGGGTGTCGAAACTGCTTTTGCGCCAGGGGATCGTCTACTGCGGTGGGCGGACCTGGACCGGCAAACACGAGGGGTGGTTGCGGGGGCAGCGTTTCGATGCCGCACCGCTGCAGTTGGCTTATGACACCGCGTTGGACACCATGTTGGCCACCGTAGACCGTCGCAACCGCCTCGATGAAGCGATCGCCAAGCTGGCCGCTGACAGCGCCTACACCCCGGTGGTGACCCGGCTGGGCTGTCTGCGGGGGGTCTCGACGCTGACCGCGTTCGGGCTGGCCGTCGAGATCGGTGATTGGGACCGGTTGACCGGCCGGTCGATCGGCGCCTATCTGGGCCTTGTCCCGACGGAGTACTCCTCGGGCGCCTCACGATCGCAGGGGCCGATCACCAAGACCGGCAACGGGCATGCTCGCCGGTTGCTGATCGAAGCGGCCTGGCATCACCGCCAGCCGTACCGGCCCGGTGTGGATCTGCGGCGGCGCTGGGATGCCGCCAGCCCGCCGGCACGGGCACGGGGTCAGCAGGCCAACCGACGACTGCACACCCGCTGGTCTCGCTTCGACGCCCGTAAGAAGCGTCCCGTGGTGGCCAACACCGCGATCGCCCGGGAGTTGGCCGGCTGGTGCTGGTCGCTGGCCGTCCTCGACACCTAAAGACACCATCGCAGAGCTGTCCGAGCTGAACCCCGACGGCGGCAGCGCCTGGGAGCGACCCGCGAACGCCCTATGAGCAATTCGATTGCCCTGCAACCTGAATGACGCTCGATGCTAGACCTGCGATCCGCTCCAGCAGAACAGTCCGTCCTGCGGTAACCAACCCGCGAATATCAGACTTGACGACGCGTCGACAACGACACGCTCGCCGTCAGGTTCAACTCGGCCATCGGAAGCGGGCGCTACGACGACGGTCGTGGCGTCCGCTTCCCCCTGCCCCTTGACAAAACGGTCTACATATCAGGGCGTGCTCAATGCGCTGTTCTAGGCCCTAGTGGGGTGGTGGGCCGCCGGCGGTGCGGATGTCTGGTTCGAGGTCCTCCAGGTCTGGCCATGAAGGCAGCGGTGTGGGGGAGTGCTGTGCGGAATGGTTTAGGAGCGCGGTGGCGACCCACACCATCTTCGTGGCGTCGAGAACGTCAGCCTGGCCGATGCTGGGGTCGAGGATGTAGGAGACGTCGATGGGGAGATCGAGGGCAGGCTTGGCAAGGTCGGTCCCGGGCACGCGGGGATGCAAAGCCGCGTAGTAGATCCACAGGAATGGCCCGTGTGCGTCTCGGCCGAGTTGGCCCGGCGGGTAGTCGGCGTCCGACGCGGTCGCAGGGAGGCGGTGCTTAACGGGTGTCGCCAGCTGAACGCATAGCTGGGCGGCGCCGTCAGGGCCGGGCAGGCTGGCCAGCACTGTGGCCGGTGTCGGGGCGCTGTTGAGCAGTTGCACGGGGCCGCACTCGACGTGGTGAAGAAATACCTCGCTTGTTGTTACTGACCTTTCCGACTTGCTTCGAGCCGTTCGAGGGGACTGCCGGGGAGGGCTGCGGGGGTGGGGGTCTCCATGACGGCGCTTTCGATGGCGCCAGCGATGGTGCTACTGGAGTACGTCGTCGGTGCGTGCTTGTCGAAGTCCTCGTGAGCCCAGGTCTCGGGGGCAAGGGTGACGGTGATCGACAGCGGAACCGTCAGCTCTAGGGCTGCGAGCTGCGCGTGGATGGCCTCGGTGAGCCGGGTCGCGTACTCGGTGTATTCGCGTTTCTGCTGCTCATTGAGCGCGTCGACCAGGGCAGCGATCGACTGCATGGCCTGCTCATAGGCGATCTCGCCGGGGGTTGGATCGCGGGAGGCCTCGGCCTCCGCTGAGAGCTCGGAGAGCAGAGCCACGTCGTCAGCGTCGCCGGTCCAGCCATCGTGGGTGATGATCAGGTAGCCGTTGTCGTCCACGTCCACCCAGTCCACGGCTGCGATGCGAGGGTCGTTGGGGGAGAAGGGGCCTGGCGGCAGGTCGGTGGGCTCAGGAATGGCGTCGGCGCGGGCATCGAGTTCGAGTTGTGCGTCGGCATAGGCGTCGTCGCTGCCGTCGTCGAGCTGGGCAAGAATGCTTTCCACCCAGAGATCGACCACGACCGGCTCGGTGCGATGGCGCAGTAGGTCTTTGTCGTCGAAGACCGTGGCTTGTAGTGTGCGCCGCACCATTTCGGCCTCCCACGAGCCTGGCCGGCCTGCCAAAGCTTCCTCGATACTCCCAACGTTGGCCGCCGCGCCCGCCAGGGCCAGCGTTACGAAGGCGGCCCAGTCGATGCGCAGCGCGGCGCGTGGATCGGGATCGACCTCCCATTGGCCTGACGTCGCTTGCCGCATCGGTTGGTTGGTCAGCCGGGTTGCCTCGGTAAGCACGCTGATCGTGTCGTGGAGGACCTCATCGTGAGGCCTCGGTGTGGACGCCTGGTCGTCGGTGAGGTACCCGGTGTCGAAGAGAGCCGCGGAAACGACCTCGCGATAGGGCTTGCCGATCACGCGCGCGACGGCCGCCAGATTCTCGCGGTCCGGGAGGCGGCTGACACCGTTGATCCGCCACTTGCGCAGATTCTCCCGAGACATGCCGATCCGGCGGGCCACCTCGGATTCGCTGACGCCGTGGGCGGTCCGATACCTGTCGATCAACTCGACGAGGCGGGGGATTGCCATACCGCCAAGTATTCTGCGACAGTATCCGTACGTCAAGTGTCGGTCCGCACATGTGCCAATTGTGAGTTGACATAATCACTATTATCGGCGAAATGCGTTGTGGCGCAGCGGTATTCATGTTTGCATTCTTACGCAACTGCCAGAGTTGCCGGCAGGGCGCGCGAGCCGGACAAGGAGCGTCCAGTGCCGGCGCGGTAGCGTCACGGCGGTGATCACCTCGGTCTATGGCGTGCGTCAAGGGCGCGTCAGCCATGGAATGGGCCGGCGGCCACCGGCGGTGCATCCGTCCGGCACGAATGGCGCCGGGCAGCGATCGAGTGAAATTTCAGGTGTTCTCTACTGGGGTGCGCGTCACGTCCCCCGTCGACCGCACTACATATGCCGGGGGTCAGCAGCGTTATTTCGTCACTGTGACGAATTGAGGATGCCGACCGCTGCCACGGGGTGTGCACCCTGATGAGCGCACCAGCTGCTGTTGACCTCGACGAGTACCTACGCCGGCCGCACGTGGCGCGCCGAGGCGCCGCGGAGCTGAGCCTGCCGGTGCTGCACTTCGAAAGCCTCGACGCCGCCACGGTCAGTTGGTGTCGCGATTGGCGCGCAGAGATACGAATGACCGATCTGGCCGCCGAGGTGGGCTCCCCCGCGGTGACGGTTGGCGCGGTGGACTTCGTTCTGGTGCAGCTCGGACAGAGCCGCCAGCCGGTCGCTGACCGTCTCGCCCAGTTGGGCACTCGGGAGGCCCGTTTCGGAGAGCTGTTCAACGGCGGGGAACTTGAGGCGGCGCTCGACGAGCACATCGAATTCTTCGACGGTATGCCAATATTCACCGTACTGCCGGTGGTGGCCGCGATCGTCGATGACCTCATGCCGGCCTCCCGGCTGCGCCCCTGGTCGGTGGCCGAGGTCATCCATACGATGCTGCCGACGAATTCAGGCATGGCGGTCGCTTCTGCCCTCGACGGCGCCAGCCGGCTTGGTCGTCAATTGGTGTCGGCGGACCGGCTCGACCGCGACTGGCTCGACCTCGGCCTCACGGGAATCCCCGGTCATCCGGCCCTGCTCGGGCGGGCGACGATGTTCACCTATCTCGATGATGCGCGCGCCGCCCTAGCGGGCGTCGCCGATGAGGTGTTCACTGTTCGAGCTGGTGGATAACTGTCTCAGTTCTGCTGCGCTGCTGGACATTTCAGTGTTCCGGCCAGCACGCTAGCTAGAAGTGCGGTGTCATCTTCACTCACGCTGCGCGACCACCCAGGGGATCGCTCGAAGGGCGCCAAACACGAAGATGGACCAGAGGCGCAGGACTCCGACCCATAGCGCCATCTCGTCGTCGCGCAGCCACGCCGCACGGTGAAGGGCGCCTTCAACGAGGGCGCCGATACCAACGAACGCGAACAGGATGGCGCTGAGCCCAACGACCGCGCCCAGTCCCAGTGTGCTGCGGGATGGCCATCGGCGCTTCACGTACGTCTCAACAGCCAACGCCGCTAAGAGAAGCAATCCGGCCGACGCGATAACCCAGAAACCAAGCATGGCGCTGATGCTAGGGCGCGTTTGCGACACCGTGGTCAATCTCTTGGTCAGCACGCCCGAGCGCGTCACCACGCGACCCACCGTCTTCCGTAGCGCGGTACCGGGTGCGCAGCGAAAATTGTTGCTCAGCAACCTATTGAGGTGCCCTTACGATCTTCCGGTGGGGGTTTCAGCGAGCAGTCTTGCCTTGCTCGATGCGCGCGCCGATGATGTCGGATCGCGTATTCACTGGGAGATGCATGTACGTGCCGGTGGTGATCCGGAGTCTGTCGGACTGACCGCCGGCGCCGGTCATGTTTTCATCTACGGGCCCGTCCGCCTCGACGACCGCGCCGTCGCGCATATCAACGCCCTCCTGGACGCGCTACTGCGCCGCGAACGCTGCATCGTCGAGGACCACCAGGGCCGGCCGCGATTAATCTGACACTACGACGAACCCAACCCCGTGGCTTCCTCGCTAGGGCCTGGACGGATCGGGAACCCACCACCCGGGCATGTACTCCACGTAACCCCACGGGGCAAGCTGATCTGGCGCTATCTCAACCACGTCGCGGATATCAATGGGCTGCTGCGGCTTGGGCCACGGCGGCTGCGCACCGTAATAGGAATCAGGGTGTGGGACACCAATTCCCGGAGCGACCTGCTGATAGCCCGGCGGGAAGAGCGCACCGGAGTCGGGGTCGATCACCCGAACGTCGCTCAGATCGAGGGGGTACTTTGCCGGCGCCGGGGGCGGCACATACCCCAGGCCGCCCTCAGGGTCTGGATACCAAAGGTTGGGGCCCACCTGCTTGTAGTTCGGTGGCGCGAGCTCGCCGTCACCCACGTAGGTCAACTTGGTGACATCGAGCCAGTACCGCGGATCTTCACCGTGCGGTGGGTCTTCCCCCGGCTTGTCGGTAGGAAGGTCGGCCGGAGCCTGGGGCAACTCACCGGAGCCGTAGCTGAGCGCTCTCACCTCGCCGGCGGCCTGGCTGGACTGCTGCTGAGTCGAGGCCACTACCGACTGGGCGCGGGCGACCTGCGTCCGCAGGGCCTTGAGCACCATCATCTCCGCCGCCGGCGTGCGAGCCGATCCGGCCACCTCGGCGATCGAGCGTGTCTGGGCGACAATCGTGTCCATTTGGCGCGCCCCGCCCTCAGTGATCTGCGCAGCGCTGGCCAATCGAGCTTCCAAGGTGGAGTCGGTACGGCCGGCGGTGACCAGCTCCCGGTTCTGCTGCTGTACCACCGACGCATGCCGATCGACGAGCTGACCAGACAGGCCCGACATCTGCTGGCCGGCGCCGCTGACGGATTCCGCGGCCGTCTGGAGAGGAGCGCCCGACGTCGCCACAGGCCCGGGTGTACCGAACAGCGAGCGGGCGCGTTCGACCACAGCCAGCGCCTGGGCCGCCTCAAGCTGAATGGTCACGCCACCAATTATCGGGCATGCAGAGCCCTGGTGACAGCAGGAGTCGGCGCGGTCGCGCGGATGCCCGTCGCGATGAGTGTCGCCGCAGGGGGCTAGCTAAACACCCTGTAAACTGATAGCGATGATATCAGGAGGTCATGCGCGATGGGCGATGTGCTGATCCGTGGTCTCTCCGACGCGGCGATCGCGCGTATCGACGCTGATGCCGCCGCCCGCGGTCTCTCACGCCAAGAGTATCTGCGAACCAGATTCGAGACCGAAGGTTTAGTGAGTGCCCCCACGCGGACCATGACCGTCGATGATCTACGCCGCGCCGCCGCGGCAGCCACCGACCTCGACGATCCCGACGTTATGGACGCCGCGTGGCGGTGACCAACTGGCTCATCGACAAATCGGCCTACACGCGACTGGTGGCCTCGCCAGATGCTCAGGCTTGGGTCGAGCGCATCGAACGCGGCCTCGTGCGGATGAGCACCGTCACCCGCCTACAGATCGGCTACTCGTTCCGAAACGGGCCGCAGGCCCGCAGCGAATCGGGCGCGCCGCCGTTGGCATTGATGCCGCTCGAGTACCTAACTCCGGCCGCCGAGGACCGCGCCGTGGGCGTGCAGCTCCAGCTGGCCGACCGTGGGCTGCACCGTGCCCCGGCGATCCCGGATCTGCTGGTGGCTGCTGTCGCCGAGATGGCCGGCCTCACTGTGCTCGCCTTCGACACGGACTTCGACCTGATCGCGCAGGTCACCGGACAAGCCGTCGAACGGCTGCGGCTATGAGCACACACGTGCGTAGCAATGGCCGTTTGGCAGGGAAGGCGTCGCCATGACCGCACCAGAGGGCCTACCCACACCGCCCACCCACATCGCCGGATACCGCGTCGAGCGGGTCCTGGCCGTCACGGCGATGGCGACGGTCTACCTGGTGCACAGTCCCACCCTCCCGCGCCGGGAAGTGCTCAAAGTGCTTCAAGCCGACTCCGCCAACGGCGACCACGTTCGCGCCCAGTTCCTCCACGAAGCCGACATCACCGCCGGGCTGGAACATCCCAACATCGTGCGCGTGTTCAGCCGCGGGGAGACCGACACCGGCCAACTGTGGATCGCCATGGAGTACGTCGAGGGAACCAACGCCGAGACCGCGCTGCGCGACGGACAGATGACACCCGAGCGGGCAGCCCACATCATCACCGAGGTCGCCAGAGCCCTGGACTATGCGCACTCCCGCGGGGTCGTACACCAAGACATCAAACCCTCGAACTTCCTGATCGCCGCCCAGAAACTGCCGGGCGGTCTCGACCGCGTCGTGCTCACCGACTTCGGTGCCGCCCTGTCCCCCCACAGCCGCGGAACTGGCGACGGGCCCATGAGCGCCACCCTGGCCTACAGCGCGCCCGAAGTCATCACCGGGACCGCAGCTTTGGACGGACGCGCCGACGTCTACGCCCTCGCATGCACGCTCTTTCGGCTGCTGACTGGAGAACACCCCTACCCGACAGACGCCGGGGTCGGCGCCACAGTGAAAGCTCATCTGGACACCACCCCGCCCCGAGTGTCCGACCGGCTCAGCTGGGCCTCACCACAACTGGACAGCGTGATCGCCAAGGCGCTGGCCAAGAATCCCGCTGACCGCTACCCCACCGCCGGCGACTTCGCGGCCGCGGCCAGCGCGGTACTCACCCTCCCCCCGCCCTCGGCTCCAGCGGCACCGCCCGCCGATCGCGACGAGCCGCCACCCCACACTGAGCTAGGCGGGGCCGAGTCCCACGGCGCAGCAGCGGATTTCATTAGCCTGCTCCCCCACACGCGTGCCGTTTCGCAACGGCGCCAGCTGCTCGCGGCACTCGCAGTCGCCGCCGTGCTCATCATCGCCCTGTCGGTGTGGCTTATCGGACGCGGCTCCGACCCGCCCGACACCGCGCCCACGGCGGCGCCACCGACGACCACCGCGGCCCCGCCCGCAGCGCTGCAAGATCTCCGGCGGCTACTCCCGTCCGGCTATCCCGCCGACGCATGCACCCCAGCACCATCCCCCGATGGCGCGACGGTGATCACCTGCGGACCAAACACCGACCCCGGTGGACCCCGCAGCGCCACCTACACCCTGGCCGGCGGACCCGAGGCGCTGCGCACCACGTTCGACCAGCTCGTCGAATCCACGACAGTGGTCGTCTGCCCCGGCAACATCCAGTCTCCCGGCCCGTGGCGACGCAACGACACCCCCGCCGTCACCCGCGGAACCGTGCTGTGCGGGCTGAACAATGGGCGCCCGCGCGTGGTGTGGACCAACGACGCGCAACGGCTCATCGCCGACGTGCAATCCGGTGGCCCCACCGACCCTCGGCTGGACCAGCTCTACGCCTGGTGGGGCACCCACTCGTAATCAGCCGGGCGCCGCGCCGGCATCGCGCGGCAAACACACCCCCGACACGGGCGCAGTACGGAGTCCCTTCCACGACGCGTGGCGCAGACCTTTGCCCGCGTGATACTCGCGGTAGGCAACTTCACCGACATACCGCGGCTTGAACCACTGGACCCCCGACATCGAGGCCCCCTCCGCCACCGGCGGCGCTGGGACCTCGGTCCCGGCCAACAGTGTGGCCAGACGGCGACGTTCGGCACCGCTAAAACCGGTGCCCACCTGACCCAGCAGCACGAGTTGGCCCGCATCGTCGTGGGCGGCCAGGATCAGGGCCCCAACCTCACCGCGACGGCCGGCTGCGGGCAATGCGAAATATCAGTGGATGCCGAATGGTCATCCGTCTATGTCGGCGGCGGCGATTTCGACGGTGCGGCGCACCAACACATCGAGTCGAGGTGACGGCCTTCACCATGGCCGTTCGTTCGATGTTGAACGACGCGATGGCTGCCACGGCGGCCTACCACCGACTCCGGTGAGTCCGGACACCCCGACGGACCGACGCGTAGCGTTTGGAAGTGATGTGCCACTACTGCGGGTGTCGAGAGATGCCGCTGCTGCGCGACTACATCGCCGAACACGAACGTGCCATCAACTTCGGCGGCGACGCGGTGCGGGCCATCGATCGGGGCGACCTGGCCCAGGCACGGCACCTGCTCGCTGAGATGGCGACAGAACTGGCCGCGCACTGGCTCGGCGAGGAAACCGGGCTGTTTCGGGTGATGTCGCGCGAGGAGATGTACGCAGAGCACATCGCTCCACTGGTTCGCGAGCACCGCGAGCTGGCCGAACTGCTCGCCACGGTCGAGATCTCCACAGCCGACGGCAAGCAGGCCATCCGCGACGCGATGTCCGACCTGTATGAACACATCAGCAAGGAGGAGGACGGACTCTTCCCCGCCTCGCTGACCGCGCTCGACGGCGACGAGTGGGACGCATCGATCGACGCATGGCATGCCGCGCACCCAGGCAGACGCATGATCGCCCGGTGATTGACTGCACCACCGGCCGACTCCACGAACGTGTCGCGCAGCGTGATCACGCGCGCGGAAGCTGCGCAACGACCGTCAGCAAAATCACCGAGTCTTCAATCGCCGTCAGCGCGTGCCGCTCGGATGGGATCGTTACGTGATCGCCCGTCTTACCTTCCCACGCATCAGATTTCGTGTGGAGGCGGACGTGGCCGCGTAGCACCTGAAGCGTCGCCTCACCCGGGCTGTCGTGCTCAGCCAGCTCCTGCCCAGCCGCCAACGCCATGACCGTCTGCCGCAATTCGTGATCGTGACCACCGTGAATGGTGTGCGCAGCCCGGCCGCTGTGCGCCGTGCGCGCCTCGGTCAGCTTCTCTTCGGCCATGTCGATCAGTGAAATTGATTCCATCTCGGGATATCTCTCCTGTTCAGCCGGACAGCAACAGTATTCCGCCGAGGGCAAGGCCGATCACCTTGACCACTTCGAGCAAAACGTACGCGTAATGCGCGCGCGAGCGGGACCCCTCGTCGCCCGCCAACACCGCATCGGAGCGGCGCGCCAACCGCGGTCGCACGCCCAGCAGCTGGCCGACCAGCGCGACGACGGCGATCGCGAACGCCACGACGACGCTGACTGATGGGCGACTGAGCGTCAAGGCAGCGAGGATGCCGACGGCGAGTAGCGACTCAACGGTGTTGAGCGCACGAAAGACCATGCGCCCGATGCCCAGTCCGATCTGCAGCGTTACGCCCGGAGCCCGGAACTTCAGTGGCGCTTCCAGGAACGAGATGGCCAGCACCATGCCCAGCCAAACGAAGGTGAGAGCGACCGCGAACGCCGACGCAGGACTCACGATGCCGCGGCCGGCGTGAGGTGGGCCAGACACAAGTCCGGCTCCACGAACGGATCCAGCCGGTCAACTGTGACCGGTGCACTCCACGTCGCCAGCGCCCCCTGCATGAGCCCCAGGTGGATCGGGCAGACGACCGCCGAGCGATCCTGCGCCAGTTCGAGGAACGGGCAATGACGCAGCCCGATTTGCGGCTGCCCGTGAGCTGTCCGTCGTTGCGGTGCGAACCCGAGTTCGTCGAGCAACTCGACCAGCCGATTGATCGACTGTTGGGCGCCTGGCGCCTTTCTCGTCGGGCCGGTCACCCGCCGTGCCCACGCCTGGCCGGCCTCGAGTGCCTTGGCGCTGGCGTTGCGGTCCCCGGCAAGGGCCAACGTGAGGATCTCGGCGAGCACTCGGTAGCGCCGGGTCCCGCCGGGGTCCATCCCACGCACAGCGCGAAACATCAGCGGCGGACGGCCCGGGCGCCTGCGGTCGGGCTCGACACGTTCGACCCGGCCCTCGGTGACCAGGGTGTCCAGATGGAACCGGACCGTATTCGGATGCACCCCAAGCTCATCGGCGATCTGCGGGATCGTCAACGCAGTGGTCGCACCCCTCAAAACGGCCAGCACACCTTCTCGACTCACTCTTGTACCCTCGGCAGCCCCGACACCAGTGGCGTGTCCACCCCGAGCGGACCGACTTTCGCCGCACCGCCCGGTGATCCCAGTGGGCTGTCGCGGCCGGGCAGAGATTCTGTAAAGAAAGCCGCATTGTCGGCCAGGTGAGGCCCCTGCTCTTCGGGGAGGTCGTCCTCGTAGAAGATCGCCTCCACCGGGCACACCGGCTCACACGCGCCGCAGTCGACACACTCGTCGGGGTGGATGTACAACGCGCGCCCGCCTTCGTAGATGCAGTCGACCGGGCACTCCTCGATGCAGGACCGATCCATCACGTCGACACATGGCTTCCCAATCACGTATGTCATGAACTAGAGTTTATACAACAGCACCTGTAAAAACATAGAGGGAGATATGAATGTCTCAGCGCGACACGGCCGACGCCGATCTGCCCCTGCCGTTGGCCACTCGCCACGACGCCGCGGTGCAGGGCCACTGGTTGCTGGCGCGCCTCGGCAAGCGTGTGCTTCGACCAGGAGGGGCAGAACTCACCCACAAACTGTTGGCGCTGGCCGACCTAGCAGCCAGCGATGTGGTCGAACTGGCACCAGGACTGGGTCGCACCGCAGCCGAAATCATTCACCGCCGCCCGCGTTCCTATGTGGGAGTCGAGCAGGATCCCAACGCCGCCGCGGCGGTCCGGTCGATCGTGTCCGGATACGGCCACGCCCGCGTCGCCGACGCGGCCGACACCGGGCTACCCGACGGGAGTGCAGATGTTGTGGTCGGCGAGGTGATGCTGACCATGCAGAACGATAAAGCCAAGGCGGCCATCGTCGCTGAGGCGACGCGGCTACTGCGGCGCGGGGGCCGATACGCCATCCACGAACTCGCCCTGACGCCCGACGAGCTGCCCGACGATGTCAAGACCGACATCCGCCAGGCCCTAGCCAAGTCGATCAAAGTCAACGCGCGTCCGCTCACCGTCGCCGAGTGGCAACAGCTGCTGGCCGACCAGGGCCTGCGCGTGGACCACATCGAGACCGCCCCCATGGCGCTGCTGCAACCACGACGGCTGGTTTCCGACGAGGGCCTTCTCGGCGCGCTGCGGTTCGCCAAGAATGTGCTCACCCACCGCGATGCGCGCCGACGTGTGCTTGGCATGCGTCGCACCTTCGTCAAGCATCGCGACCGATTGACCGCCGTGGCCATCGTCGCGCGCAAATCGGGCGACCTATGACGGATCTGGCCAGCCGTGCTGACGTGGAGGAGTTGTTGCGGCGCTTCTACGGCCGGGTGTTCGTCGACGATGTCCTCGCCGAACCGTTCATCGAGTTACGGGCGAAGGGGCTCGAGTCGCATCTTGCGGTGATGTGCGACTTCTGGGAGACCGTCCTGTTCCGCGCGGGGCTCTACCACGGCAGCGCCCTGGTGGTTCATCGGCGGCTTCACGATCGGCATCCATTGTCCGCCAACCACTTTGTGCGCTGGCTACAACTGTGGAATGCCGCCATCGACGAGAAGTACCACGGTCCTGTCGCGGAACGCGCGGCGATCCAGGCCGCCAGAATCGCCAAAGCGATGCACCGCCGGCTGCGAGGCGTCGACGCAAGCGAACTCGACGCATTATTGGTGGGCTGAACTTGTTACTCCCCGCACATGCATTCCAGTCGGCGGGTTGGTATCGAGGACGCTTTAGTGGTCATCGATAACATCGCTATCTGATCGGTCAGAGGAGCTGAGGCTTTGAAAATTGCGATCAGCGGAGCTGGTGTGGCGGGGCCGGCGCTCGCGCACTGGCTGCACCGAAGCGGCCACGAGCCGACATTGATCGAGCGAGCGCCGCACTTTCGCACCGGCGGCTACGTGATCGACTTCTGGGGAGTGGGCTACCGCGTCGCGCAACTGATGGGGATCGAGGCGGCCATCCGCGAGGCCGGCTACCAGGTGCAGTCGATCCGCTCGGTCGGGCCCGACAATCAAGTGCGAGCCAGCGTGGGCGTCGACGCTTTCCGGCGCGCAACTGGCGCCGGTTTCACCAGCCTGCCGCGCGGGGACCTGGCCGCCACCATCTACGCCACCATAGAAGACGACGTCGAAACGATCTTCGGTGATTCCATCACCGCCATCAACGAACACCCCGACGGCGTGAATGTCAGCTTCGCCCAAGCCAAGTCCCGGGATTTTGACCTCGTCATCGGTGCCGACGGGTTGCACTCCAACGTGCGTCGCCTGACGTTCGGGCCCGAGTCAGACGTCGAACACTATTTGGGCTGCCGGGTCGCCGCCTGTGTTGTCGAGACGTATCGGCCCCGCGATGACCTGGTCTACGTGACCTACAGCGAGCCGGGTCGATCTATCGGACGGTTTACCCTGCGGGGCGATCGCACCTTGTTTCTGTTCGTGTTCCGCTCTAGCCACGCCGCCGACCCCGGCAACGTTGAGGCGCGCAAGGAGATTCTGCGCCGCGAATACGGTGCTGCAGGCTGGGAATGCCCCCACATCCTTACAGCGCTGGACGGCGTCGATGATCTGTACTTCGATGTCGTCAGCCAAATCCGGCTGGACCGCTGGTCGCGTGGCCGGACCGCGCTCGTCGGCGACGCAGCCGCCTGTGTCTCCTTGCTGGCCGGCGAGGGCACCGGTCTGGCGATGACAGAGGCCTATGTGCTAGCGGGCGAACTCGCTTGTGCCCGTGGGGATTACCGGCGGGCTTTCGACGCCTACGAGACGCGACTGCGCCATTTTGTCGAAGCCAAACAAGGCGCCGCCCAGAAATATCTTCCTGTCTTCGCGACACAGACGAGGCTGGGCATCTGGTTTCGCAACCTGGCCATGAGAACGATGAACTTCCGTCCGCTCGCCGAGCTGCTCCTCACCCGAAGCGTGCGCGACGACTTCGAATTGCCGAACTACCCGACCATGAGCACATGACCCGTCACGGGGCCCACACCGGCAGCGTGCGCGTCGGTCCCGCATTTCGTTAACGATGCGATCAGATGGCGTCACCAGCCTCGCCGCCGCGGGTGCGACCCCACCAACTCGTCCTTCGCTGCCACCTCGCGACTGCGGTAGACGATGTAGGGCCGGAACAGATAGCCGATTGGTGCACTGAACGCGTGCACCAGTCGACTGAATGGCCACAGCGCGAACAACACCAACGCGATCATCACGTGCAGCTGGTAATACAGCGGCGCCTCGGCCATCAGGTCACCGCGGGGCTGCAGCACCCAGATGGAGCGGAACCACACCGACACCGATTCGCGGTAGTTGTAGGCCTCGCCGACGACGCCCGAACCCAGCGCCGTGGCGTAGAGGCCGGCGACGATGGCCAGCACCAACACGACGTACATGATCTTGTCGTTGACGGTGGTGGCCATGAACACCGGTCCGCGGGTGCGGCGTCGGTAGATCAGCAGCGCGGCGCCGGCCAGGGTGGTGATCCCCGCGATCGTGCCGAGCGTCACGGCCTGCACGTGGTAGGCGTGCTCGCTCATCCCGATTGCGGCGGTCCAGGACTCCGGGATCAGCAGGCCGATGACGTGGCCGGCGACGACGACAAGGATGCCGAAGTGAAACATCGGACTGCCGATTCGCAACAGTCGTGACTCGTAGAGCTGCGAGGAGCGGGTGGTCCAGCCGAATTTGTCGTAGCGGTATCGCCACCAGGTGCCGACCACCACGATGGCCAGCGTCACATACGGCACCGTGTTCCAAAAGGCTTCGCCCAGCATCTCACCGGTCTCCTTCGGGCCGCCGAGGCGGCACGGTCAACGTGAACGGTTGCAGCCCAACGGCTTCGGCAGGCGGCCCGGCTTGCGTGAGATGCCGCGCGCGTTGCACATCGCGGTCGGTGGCCGCCGGCAACGTCTGGCACACCGCGGCGACGGTGTGCGCGTACGGCGAATCCATGTCCGTCAATGCCGTGCACAGCACGTCGATCGGCACCCGGTGCTCGGTGAGCAATCGCCGCCCGGCGTCGGGGTCGACGGTGGCGGCGAACTCCAGCGCCACCGGCAGATAATCCGGTGCCTCATCGCGAGGCGGATCAACACCGGCGGCACGGTAAGCCGCTGCGAACGCCAGCATTTCGCTGCCGCGGTTGCGGGTGTCACCGGCGGTCCAGTACGTCAGGTACATCGTCGTACGGCGCCGTAGGTCGAAGGTTTCGACGTAGTCGGCGGCCGCGCGCAGCGGATCGGATGCCCGCAGCGTCGCCGCGGTCAGGGCCAGCAGTTCGCCCGCCCCGCCGGTGACCTGATTCAGGAGGCGCTCCACGGTGTCGAGTCGCTCGGCGCACCGATCGTCGGGGTAGGCCAGCAGCAGTGAGGCCGACTGCCATATCAATCGGTCCTGCAGCGTCTGCTTCGGGGCGCGGGTCAGCAGCTTCATCAGCGTGGCGCCTTCCCGTTGCCGTGCCCGCCGGGGAATATGCCGTCGGGTACACCGCGGCCGTCCCAGTTGAGCAGGTTCACTCGCGACGGGTGCTCGGCGTTGGCGGCCATCCCCTCGTCGGTCTGCCGTTGCCGCAGCGCATGGAACGTCTCCACCGCCACCGGCACCGGGCCGCCGCTGGCCTCACCGAACGGACCGGACTCGTACATGCCCGGCCCGCCGTCGAACGACAATGAGCAGGCGGATTCTTCGAGCTGCTTGCCTTCAGCGGCGTACGCGGTGGGAATCACGTACCGCTCTTCATATTTCGCCAGCGCCAACAAACGGTACATCTGATACATCTGCTCTTCGGTCATCCCGACCGCCTGCGGAATATGCGGCTGTGTTTCGCGGCCAAGATTGATATCGCGCATGTAGGACCGCATCGCGGCCAGCCGGCGCAACACCCCCTCCACCACCGTGGTGTCGCCGGCGGTGAACAACTCGGCCAGATACTGGATGGGAATGCGCAGCGCCTCCAGCGCTCCGAACAGGTTGCCGAGCTCCTCCCCGTCGTGACCGTCACGGCTGACGGCGTCGACCACCGGCGACAGCGGAGGGATGTACCACACCATCGGAACGGTCCGGAATTCCGGATGCAGCGGCAGCGCGACCTTGTAGGTGTTGATCAACGCGTACACGGGCGAGCGCTGCGCGGCCTCGATCCACTCATCGGAGATGCCCTCCGCGCGCGCCCCGGCGATGACCTCCGGATCGGTCGGGTCGAGCAGGATCTGCCGGTGCGCCTCATACAGATCCTTCTCGTCTACCACTGACGCGGCTTCGGTCACCCGGTCCACGTCGTAGAGCACCAGCCCCAGGTAGCGCAGCCGGCCCACGCACGTCTCGGAGCACACGGTGGGCAGGCCGACCTCGAGCCGCGGGTAGCACAGCGTGCACTTCTCGGCCTTGCCGGTCTTGTGGTTGAAATACACCTTCTTGTAGGGACATCCAGACACGCACATGCGCCAGCCGCGGCAGCGGTCCTGATCGACGAGCACTATGCCGTCCTCGGTGCGCTTGTACATCGCCCCGGACGGGCACGACGCCACGCACGACGGGTTCAGGCAGTGCTCGCAGATCCGCGGCAGGTAGAACATGAAGGTCTGTTCGAGCTCGAGGCGGACCTGTTCGCTGACTTTCTTCAGGATCGGGTCGCCGGGCACTATCTCGGGCGAGCCGGCCAGGTTGTCGTCCCAGTTCGCCGACCACGACACCTTCATCGGCTTGCCGCTGATCAGGCTGCGCGGCGGCGCGACGGGCATCTGTTCACCGAGCGGCGCGTTGATGAGGTTCTCGTAGTCGTAGGTCCACGGCTCGTAGTAGTCGTCGATACTGGGCAGCTTCGGGTTGGAGAAGATCCGCAGCAGCTTGTGCAGCCGGCCGCCGTCGCGCAGCCGCAGCCGCCCCTTTCGATCGCGTATCCAGCCGCCGCGCCAGCGCTCCTGATCTTCGTAGGTGCGCGGATAGCCTTGGCCGGGGCGGGTTTCGACGTTGTTGAACCACACGTACTCGGTGCCGGCCCGGTTGGTCCAGGCCTGCTTGCAGGTCACCGAGCAGGTGTGGCAGCCGATGCACTTGTCGAGGTTCATCACCATCGCCATCTGTGCCATGACCTTCATCGTCTGCCTCGCTCATTCTTCACTCGGCGCATCAGTACTCAACCTTCTGGCTGCGACGGCGAACCACCGTCACCTCGTCGCGTTGGTTTCCGGTCGGGCCGAGATAGTTGAACGCGAATGTGTTCTGTGCGTAGCCACCGGCCAGGTGGCTGGGCTTGATCAGCAGCCTGGTCAGCGAATTATGGATGCCGCCGCGGTTTCCGGTCGTCTCCGACAGCGGCACGTCGATGGTGCGTTCCTGGGCGTGGTAGACGAAGACCACACCCTCGGGCATCCGGTGCGACACGATCGCGCGGCAGACCACCACGCCGTTGCGGTTGACCGCCTCGATCCAATCGTTGTCGCGCACTTCGATCTTGGCGGCGTCCGCCGGGCTCATCCACATCGTCGGGCCGCCGCGCGACAGCGACAGCATCAACAGGTTGTCCTGATACTCCGAGTGGATCGACCATTTCGAGTGCGGGGTCAGGTACCGCACGGTTAGCCCGATTCCGTCCTTCTGGTCACCGACCTCCGGCTCGCCGAACAACCGCGACATGTCCAACGGCGGCCGGTAAGTGGGCATCTGCTCCCCGAGTTCTTCGAGCCAGTCGTGGTCGACGTAGAAGTGCATCCGGCCGGTAAGCGTATGGAAAGGCTTGAGCTCCTCGATGTTCACGGTGAACGGCGCGTACCGGCGTCCACCGGTTTCGCTGCCCGACCACTCCGGGCTGGTGATCACCGGCACCGGGCGGGCCTGGGTGTCGGCGTAGGTGATGCGGCGTTCCTCGCTGCCCTCGGCCAGATGCACCAGGGGCCGCCCGGTGCGCTTCTCCAGTTCCCGGAAACCCTCGACGGCCAGACGACCGTTCGACGTGCCCGACAGTGCCAGGATCACGTCGGCCATCCGCTCGGCCGAGGTGATCGCCGGGCGGCCCTGTGCCGGGCCGGAATCCATCACGCCGAACTTGGCGGCCAGCTCCTCGACTTCCTGGGCCGGGTGGGTGGTGATGCCCTTGGTGGTGACACCCAGATTGTCGACCAGCGGCCCCAGCGTCGACCACTTCTCGGCGATGGCGGTGTAGTCGCGCTCCACCACCGCCAGCGGACCCATCGTCTTGCCCGGCTCCGGCACCTCTCCAGCGATCCGCCAATCATGTTGAGTACCCGAGGGGTACGCCATGGCGCCCGGGGTGTCGTGCTGGAGGGCACCGAGTACGACATCGGTGCGGGTGCCCAGGTGTTTGATGGCCAGCGTGCTGAACGCGCGGGCGATGGCGCCGAACGCCTCGTAATCCGAGCGGGTTTCCCACGGCGGGTCGATAGCGGGGCTGAACGCGTGGACGAAGGGATGCATGTCGGTGCTCGACAGGTCGGCCTTCTCGTACCAGGTGGCCGCGGGTAGCACCACATCCGAGAGCAATGTCGTGGACGTCATTCGGAAGTCGATCGACATCAACAAGTCGAGCTTGCCCTCCGGGACGTCGTCGGGCCACGTCACATCGTTGGGCCGCAGCGCCTCCGGGGTGAGCCCCGCCTGCACGTTCGAGGTGGTGCCCAGCAGATGGCGCAGGAAGTATTCGTTGCCCTTGCTCGACGAGCCGAGCAGATTCGCCCGCCACACGTTGAGCACCCGCGGCCAGTTCGCCGGATCGTCGGGATCGGTGACGGCGAGCTTGAGTTTCCCTGATGCCAACTGCTCGGCGACATACTCGGGGATCTCCCTGCCGGCGTTGCGCGCCTCGTCGGCGACGTCCAGGCTGGATCGGTCGAATTGCGGATAGAACGGCGTCCAGCCCATCGCCACCGCGGAGGCCAGCACATCCATGGTGTGTTTCCCGGTAAACCGGCCGCGGCCCAGTGGGCTGGCCAACGCGTCGGCGCGGTAGCCGTCGTAGCGCCACTGGTCGGTGTGGGCATACCAATAGGACGTGCCGGCCATCTGTCGCGGCGGCCGGGACCAGTCGGTGGCCATCGCCATGGTGGCCCACCCGGTGACTGGCCGGCATTTCTCCTGGCCGACGTAGTGTGCCCAGCCGCCGCCGTTGCGGCCCATCGACCCGGTCAGTAGCAGCAGCGCCAGCACGGCGCGGTAGGTGGCGTCGCCGTGGAACCATTGGCAGATCCCGGCGCCCATGATGATCATCGACCGGCCGCCGGATTCCTCGGCGTTGCGGGCGAACTCGTTGGCGATCCGGATCGCCTGCGCCGCAGACACTCCGGTGATCGGCTCCTGCCAGGCCGGGGTATACGGCTGACTGGCGTCGTCGTATCCGGTGGGCCAGTCGCCGGGCAGCCCGGGCCGGGCCACCCCGTATTGGGCCAGCATCAGGTCGAAAACGGTGCAGACCAGGTGCTCGCCCACCCGCCGCACGGGCACCCCTCGGGCGAGAGACTCGCCATGCCCGTCGACGGTGTCGAAGCGCGGCAGCTGGATCAGCGCGGTCTCGCCGTGTTCGCCATGCCGCGGTGCGACCGTGAGCGCCGGCGCCACGTCGCCGAGGTCCAGGTTCCACTTGCCGACGCCCTCGTCGCCGTAACGGAATCCCAGCGACCCGTGTGGCACGGCGACGCTGTCGGTGGCCCCGTCGAGCAGCACCGGCTTGAACGCGGCATTCTCGACCTCATGCCTGAGATCGGCTGCCGTGAGGTTCTTGCCCGGCACCAGGGCGCCGTCACGTTCCTCGAGCTTGACCAGGAACGGCAGGTCGGTGAAGCGGCGCACGTAATCGACGAAGAACGGGACACGCTGCTGCACCAAGCATTCCGAGAGGATCACGTGACCCATGGCCATCGCCAGCGCGCCGTCAGTGCCCGCCGCGCAGGGCATCCACTCGTCGGCGAACTTGGTGTTGTCGGCGTAGTCCGGACTGACGCTGACGACCTTGGTGCCCCGGTAGCGCACCTCGGCCATCCAGTGCGCATCCGGAGTGCGGGTCACCGGAACGTTGGAGCCCCACATCATCAGATACGACGCGTCCCACCAATCCCCGGACTCCGGCACATCGGTCTGATCACCGAACACCTGAGGCGAGGCCACGGGTAGGTCGGCATACCAGTCGTAGAACGACGTCATCGCGCCGCCGAGCAGTTCGACGAAGCGGGATCCGGCGGCGTGGCTGACCATCGACATTGCCGGGATCGGCGAGAAGCCGGCGACACGGTCCGGCCCATAGGTCCTGATGGTGTGAACGTGGGCGGCGGCGATCATCTCCGTCGCCTCGGACCACGTCACCCGCACCAGCCCGCCTTTGCCGCGGGCCCGCTGGTACCGGCGGCGGCGCTCGGGATCGGCCTGGATGTCGGCCCACGCCAACACCGGATCGCCCAGGCGCGCCTTGGCCTCCCGGTACATCTCGACCAGAACGCCGCGCGCGTACGGATATCGCACCCTCGTGGGCGAATAGGTGTACCAGGAAAACGCCGCGCCGCGCGGGCAGCCACGGGGCTCGTACTCTGGCCGGTCCGGGCCGACCGAGGGATAATCGGTCTCCTGGGTCTCCCAGGTGATGATGCCGTCCTTGACGTAGACCTTCCACGAGCACGACCCGGTGCAATTGACCCCATGGGTGGAGCGCACCACCTTGTCGTGGCTCCAGCGGTCGCGGTAGTACACGTCGCCCTGCCGGCCGCCGCGGCGGGTGACGGTCCGCAGATCGGCGGAGAACTCGCCGGGGGTGAAGAACCGCCCGCTACGTTCGAGCAGTTCCTCGATCGGCCCGCCGGTGCGCGGTGTCCTCGTCACGTCGCAACGCCCTTCGTTTGAGTGGCCGGTTCGTGTGCGTGCAGCCGAAACACGGTGTAGCCGAGAGCGACCAGCGCAGTGGCCACCAGAAGAAGCAGCCCGACCGTGTAGTTGTTGCCCACGGGGTCGTACGTCGCGCCCATCACCAGCGGCGGGAAGTAGCCGCCCAGCCCGCCCGCCGCGGCGACGATGCCGGTGATCGACCCCACGGACTGGGCCGGTGCGCGCCGGGCCACCCACGCGAACACGCCGCCGGTGCCAATGCCCAGGAAGATCGCCAGCGTGATGAATGTCGCCGCCGACCACACATCCGGCGGCGGCTGGAACACGGCGACGAACGCCATCACCGCCGTACCCGCGAACGACGCCAACACGACGTACTTGGGTGCGATCCGGTCGGCTAGCGCGCCGCCGACCGGCCGGGCCAATACGGCGGCCAACGCGAAACCGGCGGTGCGCGCGCCCGCATCAATCGCGGAGAACCCGTAGATCGTCTTGATGTAGGTGGGCAGGTAGTTGGCGAACGCCACGAATCCACCGAAGACCACCGCGTACAGGAACGCCATCTCCCAGGTCACCGGCAGCTTGGCCGCAGCAACCAGCTTCGGCATCACACGACCGGTGTTCGGGCTGAAACGGGGAGAGTTACGCATCACCAAAATGCACGCCACCGCAGTGAGCGCGAGCGCGACCGCGATGATGACGTGAGTAGTAAAGAGACCGAACCAGCGCACGAACCGCGGTGTGAAGAACGCAGACAACGCAGTGCCCACCATTCCCATGCCGAACACGCCCGTCGCAAAGCCGCGCCGCGACGCCTCGAACCAACTATTCGCGAACGGGATACCGACCGCGAAGATCGTTCCGGCGATGCCCAGGAAGAAACCGCACACCAGCAACAGCGGATAGGACCCGGCCGTTCCTGCCGCCCCAACCGCCAGCACCGGCACGATCGATGCGACGGACACGGCGATGAACATCGTCCGCCCACCGAACCGGTCGGTAAGCGACCCGATGACGATCCGGCCTAAGGACCCGACCAGAATCGGCGTCGCGACCAGCATGGAGGCCTCGGTACTGCTCAACGACAGGTCGCTGGCATAGGTGGTGGACAGCGGGCCGATCATGTTCCAGGCCCAGAAGTTGATTGCGGAGACCCAGGTGGCCAGCACCAGGTTCAAACTTCGCCGAGCGCCGGTGTCCGGCGTGGTCGCCGTGTTCACACCCACAAGAGAACCACCTCTCGGGCGTGAGGTGAACAGTTCAGCCAAAAAGACTGTGCCCCAACACCGTACGAAAGCGTTGTTGAACGTCGCGCGTCGCCTCTCACCGTGTTTCCGGCGCTGGTGGTGCCGTGACCCTCGTGAGCGGGCGCCGCGATCATCGGGCTCCGCTCATCATTCGCACGGTCATCTCTGGCCGGTTCGCTCCCAAGCACACCCTGAGGATGACTGACCCCCCGGCGGCACGATACCGGCGTTGGCCTTCACAAAAAGGGACCAACGTCCCTACCCGGCACACGATCGTGGGTTCCCTGAATCGCGTGTACGAAACGCCACGACCAAAGGGGTTCAGCAAGCACCTACAGGTGAATTAGTTTCGTGACAGTCGGGGACAAAACGCACTGGGAGGTTTTGGTCGACCAGCCCGTAGGTACGCCCACAAAGCCGGCCGAGTGCTGCGCTGCAGCACTAACCACGATCTTGGCGCTCGCCGTCAGCTGATCTAGTGGGAGAGCAGGCCGGTCTCAAGCCTCGGTGGTTTGCCTGCGCGCCAGGGCTGCGGCGTACTCGGCGTTGCCGGATCCTGCGAACGAGTTCCACAGTGCGGCTGATGTTGCGCTGATTCCGAGTAGATCGCTGAGCACTTTGGCCGGCAGCGTCGAGGCCATGTGCATCAACGCGGTGTTGCGGCCGTCGCGAACCGACACGCCCGCATCTCGGAGCCGGCGTGATAGAGCCAACGGATGCAATGGCTGACCCGGATCGCCTCCGGGGAATAGCCAGTCGTGAGCGTCCGAGTGACCGACCGCAGCTTTCCCACGCCTCCGAATGACGAGTTGTCGCAATAGGTCATCGAGGGGGCTCGGCAGGGCGACGGGCTCGGCCCCAAGGCGAAGCTGCACAAGCACCGATGTGTCAATCACGTCGTGAACCGTCAATCGCACGATGCGACTGGTGCTTTGACCGTAGAGCAGAACAAGAAGGCCGGCTACACGGTCAACGACGGCGACAGTGTCGGATTGCAGGAGGTTCCGGGCTACGGCCCAGCGGTGATCGTCATCGAGCAAATGACGGTCCTGCCTTACTTGAGGCGCGGGGATCGCTACCGGCGGCAGGTATCGTCGCTGAACGCACCACGCGACGAAACCTCGCGCTCGCAACGGCATTCGCCCGCCTTGTAGGCACCACTGGTCGACGTCGGGCTGCGTGCAGTCGCTCAGCTCCACGCCGCGGCCATGCAGCCACTGGAGCAACTTGACGATGCTTTTAACCTCGTCGCGGATACTGGCACTTTGACCCGGCGATGTCGGCTTCCTCGCCGAACGAAGCCCGGCGAAGATGTGACCACGTCACATAGCCTGTGAGCAGGCGCCGTTCGTTTGAATCGGCTACCTCGGGAAGCTTTGTGTGCAGCCACCGCTCCAAGGCATGAAGGTGTTCGTCGCGCACCGGCAAAACGCCGTGGGTGACGAGTGCGTGGCGCAGCCACCGCGCGCCTCGGGAAGGTGAAATCCTGGCGTGACGGTGACAAGGCGGGTCGGGACGGTCCGGCTGGGCGATCGCAAGGTTGCACTGGAGGACCTGCCCGGCACTTACAGCCTGGAACCCGTCAGCCCCGACGAGCAGGTGGTCAGCGACCTTCTGGAAGGCAAGAATCCCGACGCGCCGCCGCCGGATGCGCTGCTGCTGGTGGTGGATGCGACCACTTTGGAGCGTTCGCTGGTGCTGGTCGGACAGGCGTTGCGGCTGGGCCTGCCCACAGCTCTCGTGCTGACGATGATCGACGAGGTCGAGGCCGGCGGCGGCAGCATCAACATTCCAGCGCTGTCCAACGCCCTGGGCATCGAGGTGATCGGTGCCGTCGGCACCTCGGGCCGGGGCGTGGAATCCGTCCGCGGCCTGCTGGAGAACCCCGCCGGCTGGCCGCGGCCGGTTCTGGAGCCTCCGAGTGACCCCGAGGGCCTGGCCGGGTGGATCGACTCCGTGACGGCCCAGGCGGTCCACGTCGCCGGTGAACGCAATCCGTGGACCGAACGGGTCGATCGAATTCTGCTCCACCCCGGTGTCGGCACGGCGATCTTCGCCCTGGTCATGGTCACCTTCTTCCAGGTGATCTTCGCCTGGGCGGCACCGTTGACCGACGGGATCAACACTTTCTTCGAGTGGCTGGGCGCACTGGCAACGTCGCGCATTCCCAACGAGTTGCTCGCCGGGTTCGTCTCCGACGGGCTGATCGGCGGCGTCGGCTCCGTCCTCGGCTTCGTGCCGCAGATCATCCTTCTCTTCGTGATGATCTCGTTCCTGGAGAACATCGGATACATGTCCCGGGTCGCCCTGGTGATGGACCGGGTGATGGGGGCGGTGGGTCTGGAGGGCCGCAGTTTCGTCGCATTGCTGAGTTCCTACGCGTGCGCCGTCCCGGGCATCATGGCAACCCGGACCATTCCTTCATCGCGGGACCGGATCGCCACGATCCTGGTCTCGCCGCTGATGACCTGCTCGGCCCGGCTGCCGGTGTACACCCTGCTGATCGCCGCCTTCGTCCCGAACACCCCGGTTCTCGGCCCGTTGCGGGCGCAAGGTCTGGTGTTGTTGGGCCTGTACCTGCTCGGCGCCGTTTCGGCCATGGGGCTGGCCGCACTGCTCAAGCGCAGCGTGCTGCGCTCCGACAGCCTGCCGTTCTACCTCGAGCTGCCGCCCTACCGGGTGCCGGGGGCCAAGCAGGTCGTCATCCAGGCCTGGGATTCGGCCAAGATGTTCATCCGCAAGGCAGGCACCATTATCTTGGCCACCACGGCGGTGCTGTGGGTCCTGCTCAACGTTCCCCGCGTCGAGGCCCCGGCGGACCTGACGCCGCCGCAGGCGGCGGCCCACCAGATGGAGAACAGCGTCGCCGGCAAAATCGGCACCGCCATGGTGCCGGCCTTCGCCCCGCTGGGTTTCAACTGGGAGATCAACGTGGCTGTGCTGTCGTCGTTGTCGGCCCGCGAGGTGTTTGTCTCCACACTGGGGCAGATCAGCGCCGCGGAGAGAGATGAAGACCAGAGCATCTCCGATGCTTTGAAGGCCAAGACCCGAGCCGACGGCAAGCCCCTCTACTCGCCGGGCACCGTGGCCGCCATCCTGCTGTTCTTCGCCTACGCGTTGCAATGTATGTCCACGGTCGCGGTGATGCGGAGGGAGACGAATTCCTGGAAATGGCCACTCACAGCCTTCGCAGGGCTTCTGGTCATCGCCTATACCGCCGCATTCATCGGCAACCGCGTCTTCACCATGATCGCCGGGTAGCGCACCATGTCCCAGACCGATCCGGACCGACCCCGACCCCGAACACAGCTGCGGCTGCATGCCGAACGAACCGCGGATCCCGACACCATCCGATTCGTGATCGCGGCACTGGGATGGTCCCCGGACGGCCGGTGGACGCCCGAAGCGCCGGACGGCTGCCCCGGCAAGTTGGCGCAGCTGCTCGAACAGGGCCGGCTCGCCCGCATCGAGGTCCGTGGTGAACAAGCCCACCTCACCCGCTGCCGGCCTGGGGATCAATGGGCCACGCTCGCGCCGGTCTGCCGCACGGTGATCCTTGAGGAAATCGACGCCGTCGACGACCTGGCCCGGGCCCGCAACATCGTCGCCCGCAGCACCGGCGAGGTAGCGCTGTCCCACGGCGGCGGCCTGCGCATCGTGTCGCTCACCGACGATGCCGTGCAGGTCGCGATGGACGGCGCCTGCCGCGGATGTCCCGCCTCGGAACGGACCCTGCGCGACGGCGTTCTCCACGACCTTCGCCGCGCCGGCATCGACGTCAGCGTCCTGCAGGTAAGCGGAATGAGCCTGTGCGACGCTGATGAGCGATATGAACAGACTTTCCACGCCGTGGGCGGCGGCGATGGGCCTGTCCGCCCCGATCCTCAACGCTCCGATGGGTGGCGTCGCCGGTGGGGCGCTGGCGGCAGCGGTCACCCGCTCCGGTGGCTTGGGCATGATCGGGATCGGTAGCGCGGGGTCAACCGCGCTGCTGCAGCGGGAACTCGCGTACCTCTCGGACGTTGACAGCCCGTTCGGCATTGGATTGATCGGCTGGGGAGTGCGGGTCGAGCCCGCCCTTCTAGAGGCTGCCCTGGCGTCGCGGCCTGCGTTGCTGTCGGTGAGTTTCGGCGAGGACTGGTCATGGGTGGAACGCGCCCGAGGCAGTGGGTCCGTCACCGCAACTCAAGTCGCTGACCTCGACGGCGCACTGAGGGCCGTCGACGCCGGGGTTGCGGTGCTGGTGGCCCGCGGCGCGGAGGGCGGCGGGCACGGCCAGCCGCTGAGGGGGACTCTGCCGCTGCTTCGCGAGCTTCTCGAACGGGTGGACGTGCCGGTGCTGGCTGCTGGGGGCATCGCATCCGGGCGCTCCCTCGCCGCGGCCCTGGCAGCCGGGGCATCCGGAGCGTGGATAGGCACCGCGTTCGCCGCCTGTCGTGAATCCACTCTCTCCGACGCCGCGCGCGAGGCGATGATCGCAGCGGACGGTACCGACACCGTCGTCACCCGGGCTTTCGACATCGCGCTGGGCTATCCATGGCCCGCTTCGATGCCCGAACGGGTGATCGGTAACGGGTTCACCGACGCCTGGGACGGCCGCGAGCATGAGTTGGCCGCCGACCATGGCGCGCTCGCCCACGTGCGTACCGCCATCGCTGACGGCGACTACCGACTGGCGCCGGTCAACGCCGGCCTGGGCGTCGGCGACGTCGTCGCCGTCGAACCCGCGGCCGCCGTCATCGCACGACTCTGCGCGGAAGCCTGGGACGCCCTGCGGCGCTGACCACGACTGAACCGACCGACCGACGACCAACCCGCTGCTGCCGGGTCGCAAAACACCTCTTCGACCTGCTGAGGAGCTCGGCCTGATCTGAAGCTTCAAGAACCGGCCGAAACATTCAACCCCAAACCAAAAGGAACTTTTTAGAACAACGAGTGCACCACTGCGAACTCGACCGCGGGCATGCGTCGTATCTCGACACGACACCCTCCCGCAACTTTGGCTGGAGCAGGGTCTACTCAGGGCAGCTTGGCCACAGTCAGCAAGATGGCTGAGTCCTCGAGCGCCAGCACCCCATGGCGGGCATTAGGAATTTCCAGCAGGTCACCGGACCGCCCCTCCCATGCGTTGCCTTCGGATGTCAGGCGGACCCGTCCCCGCAACACATGCAACGTGGCTTCTCCAGGGTTGTTGTGTTCGCGTAGCTCAGCGCCTTTCATCATGCCCACCACCGTCTGGCGCAGCACTCGCTCATGACCGCCGACTACCGTGTCGGAGGCAACTCGCCCGCCGTGTGCGGCAGCCAGTTCGAGCTGCTGGGCGGCCAGCGCGTCGAGCGAAAATCGTTGCACGGAAATCAGTATGTCACCCGCGAAGTTCATTCAGATGGTCGGCTGGGTGCCGACTATCCGGCGTCTTCGGCCGAGTCGGGGTTCTGTGCCCACAGGTCCGGCCCGAACACTTCGTAGTGAATCCGTTCGCCTGAGATGCCCTTGTCGAGCAGGGCCCTGCGGGTTGCCCGCATGAACGGCAGGGGACCGCACATGAAGACGGTGGCGTCAGAGGGGATCTGGATGTCTGAGAGATCCATGTAGCCGGGTAGGGCCGGATGCAGGGTGGGTGCGGACTCGGCGTCCTCCTCGTACCAGTTCTGCGCCTTGGCGTCGCCCATGGCCAGCACCTGGCGGCGCAGGTGGGCGTACAAGGCGTGGTTGCGATGTGAGGTGTCGGCGTGGAAGATCCGCACTTGGCGGTCGGGCTGACGGCGCGAGAGGTCCTCGACGATGGCCGCGATCGGTGTGATGCCGATACCGGCCGAGACCAGCACCAGGGGGCCGTCGGACTCATCGAGTATCAGATCACCGCATGGCTGCGAGACATCCAGAACGGCGCCGGGTTTGGCGTTGTCGCCCAACCAGTTCGACACCTGGCCGTCTGGAGCCCCGCCGACGCCACGGACACGCTTGATGGTCACCCGGAGCGAGTCGCCGCGGGGTCCGGATGAGATCGTGTATTGACGTGGCTGCCGCTCGCCGCTGGGTAGGTCGACGGCGATCGCGACGTACTGGCCCGTGTGATGTTCGGGGGTCTTTCCCTCAACGGGCGCGAGGATCAGCGAGAAAATTTCCGGGCTCTCGTCGAGTCGCTCGACGACCCGGTACTTGCGCCACGGCCGTTCGGGGTCGGTACCGCCCAGCGCGTAAAGTTTGGCCTCCTCGGCGATGAGCTGACAGCCGAAGAGCCAGTAGACCTCATCCCATGCGGCGGCAATCTCGGGGGTGACGGCCTCACCGAGGACGTCACCGATTGCCCACATGAGGTGGTGGCCGACAATCGGATACTCGTACGACTTGATCCCCAGTGACACGTGCTTATGGGCGATCCGGCGCATGACCGGACCGAAGTCGGGCGCGTTCGGGTCGATGAGGTTCACGGCGTAGGCGACGACGCTGGCCGCCAGCGCGCGCGGCTGCTCGCCGATCGCCTGGTTCGCCTTGTTGAACACCCGCATCAACTCAGGGTGCGCCGCGAACATATGCGGGTAGAACCGCGTGGTGATCTCGACGGAGTTGTCGGCGACGACGCCGGCAGTCGCCTTGACGACGGCTGTGGACTCAGCAGACAACAACATGTGGGCTCCTCTGTTAGGTGGACTGCGACGAACACGGTCGCGGCGACGACCAGAACTGTCCGAACTCTAATAGAGACGCTGCTTTGGCAAATCTTCGGTCTCGGATGGCGCAGCGCCCCGGTCGATTCCCACGGTTCCTCACGTCGCCTTCAGAACAACCTCACAAACGGCTCCGCGGTCGTTCAGCCCGTAGGTCGACACAGTCGCCCACTCCGCTGCGTCGGCTTCCGTGCCACGTCTGGGGTTCAGGACGCTATGGCCGCACGCTATGGCCGCAGAAAAACCGTACCGGTGTCGGACTTGCCATGAACACTGCAAGTCCTCGACGGACGAGTCCTTCTCAAGGCGAGCGACGTGTCCTGGAATGGGGGCCAAAGCTGAACACGACTTCGTCAACGTGCTCGCCGTGCGGGAACTCGCCGGGCGGCCGGGCGTCATCGACGGGCTGCGGTGGCGGCGCCGCCGCTCAACTCAGCATCTCGGCAAGCACGGTGGCTTCGCTGATGTCGACGGCCTTGCTCGCCGTAAGCAGGGTGAGGTTTCGGTCCTTGGCCAGGATCCGCAGATGTGCCAGCGCCTCGGCCCGTTCGGGTTGGGTCAGTTCGTCGTGGTAGCGGCGGGTGAACTCGGTGAAACGTTGCGGGTCGTGGTGATACCACGTGCGCAGCTCGGTGGATGGCGCGATCGTCTTGCACCACTCGTCGAGCTCCGCTTTCTCTTTGGTCATGCCGCGCGGCCAGATCCGATCCACCAGTACGCGGTTCCCGTCCCCGGGGGCCGGGTCGTCGTAGACGCGGCGCACCTGCACCTTGTGTTTGCTCATTGCTGCTCCTGTACGTGGGCCGGCTGGCGGCTCCCGCGATCGGTCGGGCGGACAGTTCGTTTGCATTGGTGCGAATCGCATCCATCTCCTACTGTCCCCTTTCATGCGGTGCGCTGATCAGCGTGTGCCGGGATTGACTGCCCGTCAGTCCTCGTGGTGGATCAGCGCGGCGAGGACGTCGCGGTGGTAGCGGGAGATCACGTTCACAGCCTCTGAAATCGCCACGGCCGGGGACCATATGCCCTAGCCCCGACACTGACTGGTAGCCAACACTTGCAGAGCACGGTGGATGGACACAAGGGGTGTGGCGACGATGTACGACGGCGACCACTGGATGTGGGGGCACGGCTGGGGCGGGGGTTGTCTGGGTACCCATCAGCGTGGTGATGGTGCTGATTCTGGTGGCAATGGTCACGGCGATCGTTTTCGGCATCCGATATTTGATTGCCTCGCAACAGGTCTCACCGCAACCGGCCGCCAACATTGCAGACAACTCGGAGAGTCTGCTCACCGAGCGGTTCGCCCGAGGTGGGATCGACGAAACGAATATCGCAGTCGTATGGCCGTTTTATGCGAGCACCGTTGATCATCATTGGCCTACCGATATCAATCCGCCATCCAGCACGTCGCACCGGTATGGGGGGACTTTCATGAGGATTGAACTCCGGACAGCCGTGGCGGCGACGGTGCTCGGTGTTGTTCTGGCAAGCTGTTCGGCGGTATCGGATGCGCCGCAGCCGTCACCGCCAACGCCAGCCACCGAATCCGCCCGGTTTGGAGGGTCTGTCTGGGTGGCTGAAGAAGGCGACAACAGCCTGACGGTCCTCGACGCGGCCAGGAATGTGGTGGCCACGACCCTCACTGGCCTGGCAGGGCCGCATAACGTTCAAATCGGCCATGACGGCCACACGGTGTATGCGACCAGTAGCGCCAACATGGTTGTGGCCATCGACACCAAGACCTACCAAGTGGCCGCAGCCGCGGCCACCGGACCCGCTCCCGCACATGTGATCGAAGCGCCCAACAAGAAGATTTATGTAACCAATTCGGGTGACGGCACCGTGTCGGTGTATCAGGGCGCCGACCTGCAGCAAATAGGCCGCATCGACGTGGGAGGCACCCCACACGGTCTGCGCTCCGCTGCCGACGGCTCGGTGATCGTTATCGCCGACCCAGTGACAGGGACGGTGGAGCTGATCGACCCCGGCACGGATCAAGTTACGGGCAGCATAGCCGTGGGCAGCGGACCAGCGCAGGTAGCAGTCAGCTCCGACGGCCGTTACGCCTACACCGGAACCACTGAACCCCCGGCGGTGGTGAAGGTCGATTTGACTAGCCGCACAGTGGTCGGCAGCGTCGCCGTTCCGACGGCCCCGGTGCAGCTATACCTGACCCCCGATGAATCGACCGTGATCTCAGCTGACCAAGGCACCCGGGAAGCTGCTGGGCACACCGTCTCGTTGATCGACACGACGGCGATGACCCTGCTCCGCGCCGTTAGCACCGGCGCAGGCCCACACGGGGTGGTCATCGACCCCACCGGCACCCACGCCTGGGTCACCAACAGCTACGACGACACCGTGTCCGTCATCGACATACCAACTCAGTCAGTGATGGCGACAATCCCTGTAGGCATGGGCCCCAACGGCATCAGCTACTCACCACGGCCACCGGCTCCCAGCGGCGCCGCCATCGCACTGAACATTCCTGCGCTGCCCGCGACCAGCGCCGACGACCCGCAGCCACCGTCAAACCACCACGGACACGGCTGAACGGCAGTCGGTTTTCCAGCCTCGCGCGTTGCCGGGCTGCGCCAGCGACAAACTCAGCATCCGCACGGCTGCTAGATACCGAGGGCTCCTTTACGTAAGAGCGAGCAGATGTCGTCGGCGAGAAGCTCGATCGCCTCGTCCATGGACGCGGTGAACAAGCGTCCCAACCGAGAACGGCCCGCTGTCGCGCTGGCGGCCGCGGTTTCGACCGCCGATGCACTAACCGTGGCCTCAATGTGACGGTCTGCACCAGGACCGTTGTTCGTGAACGAGGCGATGGCTGCTGGCCGATCATCGCGCAACCACCCATGCCCCCGAAAAAGCCGGTCACGACATTGGCGACACCCTGACCCCAGGCCTCGCGGGTCTTGTTGCTGTGGGTGTCGGTGATGTCATCGACCAGCTTGGCCGTCAACAACGACTCCAGCAGTCCCACCAACGCCATCGCCAGCGCGTAAGGCGCGATGAGTGTCAGGGTCGACCAGGTCAACGGCACGTCGGGAAAGAACAGGGACGGAAGGCTCGAGGGCAGCTCGCCCTCGTCTCCCACCGTGGGGATCTGCACGGAGAAGACGATCGCCGCAAAGCGGTCAGGAGCACGATCGCGACCAACGGTGCGGGAACGATCGTCGTCAGCTTCGGCAGGAAAACCATGATGATCAGGCCGACGGCCACGAACGGGTACACCAGCGCGGGCACCCCCAGTAGATCGCGGGCACCCCCAGTAGATGGGGTAACTGTGAGGTGAAGATCAAGATTGCCAGGGCGTTGACGAAGCCGACCATGACGCTGCGCGGAATGAACCGCATCAACCGTGCGACCCCCAGAACGCTGAGCAGGATCTGGAACACCCCGCAAGCAGCACCGCCGCCACCAGATAGTCCAGTCCGTACTGGCGGGCCAGGGGCGCGACCACCAGGGCGATCGCACCGGTAGCCGTCGAGATCATGGCGGGGCGACCTCCGACGATCGCGATCGTCACCGCCATCGTGAACGAAGAGAACAACCCAACCCGTGGGTCGACCCCGGCGATGATCGAAAACGAGATCGCCTCCGGGATCAGCGCCATCACAGAAACTGCACAATCGTACGGTTCGCGGATTCACCATGATAAGCGGAAGAATCAGTTCGCCATCGTGACCGGGACTTCACGCATTGCGCAACTCGGGGCGTGGGCCCTCGCCACGCAAACGCGGAACCTACAGTTCCGCCCCGGGGTTCGGCTGTCTTCAGCGGCGCCACACGTGAACGCGGTCGGTCTTGAGTGGGGCGCCTTCTGGACCCTTGACGTACGGGGCGATCCACTTCGGGCGCCGATCGGCATGGTTGGGCCCACACGCCTGCTGACGCCAATGACCGCCCACCCACCATCGGTGTCGGTACTGACGGTCACCCGATGAACCATCGCGTTCCCCGGGCGGGCTCATGGGGCGTCGCAACTCTATGATGCTCACCCGGTTCGGGTCCGCAGCCGCACGAGAGCCTTCCTCGGTCTGCGTCGACGGTGCACTGCCGAGAACGCGCGTGGAGGCGACGGTGGGTTGGCCCATCAGGAGCCAGGCCGCCCCGACGACACTGACCAACGGTGACGCCTCAGCCGATCGGGCCACCTCAGCGGTGCGCGGCACCAACGGCTGTAGCAGCAGCGTCGGGTTGGTCACCCATAGTGGCGAAGACACCCCGTAGGGGGCGAGCAGCTCGGGGTTCTTAGCCAACCGTGACAACGGCTGAATTTGCAGCACCCCGTCGGGGCGAGACCACCACCACACCCCGTCCCACGAAACCTCGGTGGGATCGTTGGGGCTCAACGCATTCCATGGCACACTTCCGGCCGGCTTTGCCCAACACAACAGCCCAGTCGGAGCCGGCGCGGCGACAGCGGGCGTCCACTCCGGAAGGGAGTCGGCGGCGTCGAGCGCGACGTGCACCATGTCGCGTGAAACCCAGTACAGCTCAGCACGTTTGATGATGTCGGCTTCGCCGCTCATCTGACTCAACGTCTCGGCCAGCTTCGCCTGCAGCCGCTTCAACCTTCGAAGGCTCTCCCCCGCAGCTCCCAGGGCCTCGGACGGTTCTGCGAGGGCGCTGGATTGGTGGTCGACAAGGCTGTCCAAAGCGTTGCACCACTGCCGGCGAATGTCGGGCAGGCCCGGTGCCGCCCACGGAGTCGCTTTGCGGCGGCTCATCGCCGGCCTGCCGTTCTAGCCGAGACCATCGGCGAACTCCATGACGGTTGCCGCCTGCTCCTCAATGAGAGAGACGAACTTCGGGACCGACTGCGTCGTCATGCGTGAGGGCAGCTCCTGCGCCACCGCCCTGAGGCGGGCGCCGGCGGCCCGTAGTTCGGCCTGTTGCACCTCGCGGCTCACCGGAGACGGCGTCACATAGGTCAACACCGCCCGCAATTCGGGAAACCGGATGGCCTCCCCGCCGAGCTTCTCGTTGAACAGCCGCGCATGCGTGCCATCGGTGTGAGCCCAGCTGCGCATCTCCGATTCGAGGTAGGCGGCTATCACGTGCAGTGCCGCCGGCGTGGCGGCGGCGATGGTGGATGCCCCGGCTCGGCCGTACGTGCGGACGGTCTCGGCGAGGTCGCGAACCTCGGTGACCACCTTGGCCAGGTAATTGATATCAACTTGCACATCGAAGTCGGGCATACCAGCGATCCTAAGGGCGCGGCGCACCTCTGATCTGCAAAGATTTCCCCCACTCACACCAGCTGCACTCCAGTCGGGGAGATGGCACTGCCGTGCCCGACGCGGCACGTACCCGACACACGCCCCGGGCCTCGCCTGTGGTTCTGCCTTTCTGGCCCTCCGATTGTGGCCGGCGGTCCGCTCCGCGCAAGGCCACGGCCTCCGCTGCGCTGCGGGCCCACAGGCTCGGGGCAGCTCCCCCACAAACGTTCGCTGCGCTCACCCGGGACCTGCCCCGCCCGGACCTTTGCACTCCACGGCCATCTACCGGCCCAAATCTCCAGTGCCAGAAGGCAAAAAGAACGGGCGGGAGATCCCACGATGAGCACCCAAGCACACCACGAGCAGGCCAGCCTCTTCAGCGACGACACCAGCACACGCCGCCACCCCCGGCATGTGCTGTCGTATGGCCTTGGATTGGACAGCACGGCGGTCCTACTGCGCTGGCTCACCGACCCGTCCAGCCGTGACTTCGATCTGTCCGACCTGGTGGTCATCACCGCCATGACCGGAGACGAGTTCAGTGCCACCGGGGCCGACGTCGAGCGCTACGTGCTCCCCGAGCTACGTCGCCACCGGGTCCGGTTCGTCCAGGTCGGCCGCCACCAGCTGCTCACCACCGCCGCCGGCGAGGGCATCACCACCTTCAGCGACACCACCGAACCGGACCGACTCTTCGTCGAGGGGGCCTACGCGCTGTCGACGGAGATGCTCACCGCCGGCACCCTGCCGCAGCGCGGCGGTGCCCGCAAATGCAGCGCCCGAGCCAAGGGCGCGGTCCTCGACCCGGTGATCGCCCGACTGACCGGCGGTCAGCCTTACCAGCATTACGTCGGCTTCGAGGTCGACGAGACGGGCCGCGCCGAGCGCGACGCCGCCTACAACACAGCAGCCCGAACCGGCCGCTACCCCCTGATCCAATGGGGATGGACGAGAGCTGACTGCGACACCTTTGTCTACAACCTCACGGGCCGCAGATGGCTCAAAAGTGCCTGCAGCTATTGCCCTTTCGCGATCAGTTCGGCACGAGGCGTGCAGTCGACGCTGCAGCGTTACGCCGCTGATCCCGCAGCCGGAGCGCTGGCCCTGTTCATCGAACACGTCGCGGTCTGTATCAACGACAAGCAAACCCTGCGCCCGACTGGCCGCCTCTACGACGATGTCGCTGCTGCTGGTCTGACCGGTGTCCTTGACCTCTTCCACCGCCGCCTCGACGACACCGAGCACGCGATCTACGAAGTGCGCCGAGTGGCCAAGGCTCGCGGGACAGGAACCAGGCCGGTCATCGCCCGGTCAGTCCGTCTGCTCGATCGTGGATCTCGCGCCGAGATGGCAGCCGCATTACTGGGCATGCCCGGACAGCTGCACACCGGCAACGACGGGATCGCGCGCAGCATCGCGGTGCGCCGCGGTGAGACGCCCCCATGGGCAGAGCGGTTCTATGTCGCCTGCCCGGCCGTCGTTGCGGACAAGGCCAGACCCCACTTCGAGCGCTGGTTCGCCGAGGTAGCCGGCGATGTCGCACTGTTCTGACACCCGGCACGGGGCACGCCAGCTACAGCCCCAGCGGGTCCGACCAGGCCGGCTGCGCAAAGGCGGTGTCGAACGGCATCACCGGGCGCGGCCACACGCCGGTGACCACCCAGGTCAGCACCGGCTCCGACACCGGACCCTGGATCGGCCGCGTCAACGCATCGACCAGCGCACTCTCACACGACGACATCAACCCAGGCTACCGGCGCGGTGCATATCCACAGCGGAAGCGCCTGGCGGCGCTGCAGCTGATTCGCCGGCCCCTGCGGGCCCGCCGACCCACCGAATTTTGCCTTTCTGGCCCTCCGATTGTGGCCGGCGGTCCGCTCCGCGCAAGGCCACGGCCTCCGCTGCGCTGCGGGCCCACAGGCTCGGGGCAGCTCCCCCACAAACGTTCGCTGCGCTCACCCGGGACCTGCCCCGCCCGGACCTTTGCACTCCACGGCCCTCTACCGGCCCAAATCTCCAGTGCCAGAAGGCAAAAAGAACGGGCGGCCACCGCCCACTCACCTCCGGAAAGGAACCCACCATGGCTCACGAACTCGATCAGACCGCAGGCAAAGTCAGCTTCGCCGACTCGCGTACCGACGCCTGGCACCAACTCGGCCAGCAGGTCGGCCACGCTATGACCGCCCGCGAGGCTCTGCACGCCGCCCACCTGGCCAACTGGAACGTCCGCAAAATGGCGCTAGTTGTCCCCCAGGAGCCGGTGATCAGCGAAACCGGTGTCACCACACCCGCCCCGCTGGCAGTGCCCGACCAGTGGGCCACCGTGCGCACCAACCCCATCACCGGAGCCCTCGACGTGCTCGGCGTGGTCGGCAACAAGTACGAGCCGATGCAAAACGAAGCATCGTGTGACCTGCTCGACGCGCTCACCGGAGAAAGCGGTGCGGTCTACGAGACCGCCGGGGCGCTACGCGGCGGGCGCGAAACGTTCGTGACCATGAAGCTGCCCGAATCCATGGTGTTCGACGGAATCGACGGCACCAAGGACCGCACCGACTTCTACCTGGCCGCGCTGAACTCTCACGACGGGTCCAGCAAGTTCCGCTTCCTGGTGACGCCGGTGCGCATCGTATGCGCCAACACCCAAAGCGCGGCCATCGCACGCGCGGCGGCCAGCTTCGGCATCAGCCACACCGGCGGGGCCGCCGTCGCCTTGCAGGAGGCCCGACGAGCACTCAAGTTGAGCTGGCGCTACGTCGAAGCGTTCGAGCAGGAAGCAGCCGCCCTCTACGCCGCCCCCATGGACCTCGACCAGATGCGCCGTTTCGCCGGCGAGCTCGTCGACGTCGACGGAGCCGAGTCCAAGACCACGGCCCGCAACCGCCGCGACACCGCCAACGCGATCGTCAAACTGTGGGTGTCCAGCCCCACCGTCGCCCCGATCGCCGGCACCCGGTGGGCGGCCTACAACGCGGTCACCGAGTACGTCGACCACTACAGCAAGGTCCGCGCCGCAGGAGATCCGCAGTCGGTACGGGCCCTGCGCGCAGTCACCGGCGGCAGCACCGCTCAGACCCTAAAGACCAACGCCTTCCGGATGCTGCAAACCCTCTAACCCCCCGGGTGGTCTGGCCCGCCCCGCGCGGGCCAGACCACCCCATCACCCACGATCCCGAAAGGAGCTGCCATGCAGGAACATCGGGCACGACAGCCACGGCTTTACCGACCCGCACCGATGCCATCGGGGAACTGCACAGGCGGAAGCGCCTGCGGCGCTGCTGAACACCGGGTCCCTACGGGCCCCGGCGCTAGTTTATTTGCCTTCTGGCTTTCGATTATGGCCGGCGGCCCGCTGCGTGCAAGGCCACGGCCTCCGCTGCGCTCCGGGCCCAAGGGCTCGCAAAATTCTTTCGAGGCTCGCTGCGCTCGCGCGAAGAATTTTGCGCCCGGACCTTTGCACTCCACGGCCCTGATGCCGGCCCAAATCTTCAGTGCCAGAAGGCAAAAAGAACGGGCGGCCACCGCCCACTCACCCCATCGATGAAAGGTCACCATCACCATGAGCGAGAACACCACCACCGTCACCGACAACGACACCAACGCACAGGTCGCGGCGGCAGGCACCCTCGAACACCTCGACCCGCACACGTTGGAGCTGGAAACCAACGTCCGCGACGACGCCGCACTCGACGCTGATTTCGTCGCCAGCATCAAAGAGCACGGCGTGCTCAACCCCATCGCAGCGGTGCGCGGACACGACGGCGTGGTGCGGGTGCGCGCCGGACAGCGACGCACCCTGGCCGCACGCGAGGCTGGTCTGACCAGCGTCCCGGTCTACGTGCGCCCAGCCGGTGCGACCGACGACAAGGCCCAGGTGGTCGAACGGGTCTCCGAGCAGATCGTGGAAAACGACCGACGCCGCGAACTCACCGAAGCCCAGCGGGCACGCGGCATCCAGCAGATGCTCGACGCCGGAGCCTCCGTGACCAAGGTCGCCAAGAAACTGTCCATCGGGCGCGACACGGTCAAATCCGTGGCCACCGCCGCCGGATCACAGGCCGCGATGGAGGCACTCGACGCGGGGCAACTGTCGCTGTCAGAGGCCGCAGTGCTCAGCGAGTTCGATGACGACCCCGACGCCATCATGCGTCTGCTCGAAGTGGCCGGAACCAACCGATTCGAGCACCGGGTCGCCGAAATCCGCCAGGACCGCGCCGCCCAACAGGCCTACCAAGAAGCTGCCACCAGCTACACCGAGCAGGGATACACCGTGGTCGAGGACTTCCCCGCCTACGGGGACACGACCTGCGTGGAACTGCGCTACCTGCGCACCCCCGAGGGCGAGGCCGCCACCGACGAGCATGTCACCGACCCTGCACACTGGGCGGTCTGCCTAACCGAAGTCGAAGGCTACGTCGACACCGAGACCGGCGAACCGGTCGACGCCCACGACATCGACTGGCACGCTCGATTCAGTGCCACGGTTGCCGAGGGCAAGCGCGACCCCAGCTCAGTCACCGAAGTGGTTGTGTGGGAGGCAGATTGGCTGTGCACCGACTACGCCGCCGCCGGACTGGTCTTGTGCGACTCACTGGCTAAGCGCGTGGAAGCCCTCGCCCGCGAGGACAGCGACCATTACGCCGATGACTCCAGCGACCAGGACGCCGAAGCGCGGGAGGCCGCAGCAGCCGAAGCGGCGCGCCGCGAGCGGCGCAAGGTCATCGCGCTCAACAAGCTCGGCGAAGCCGCCCAGCAGGTGCGTCGCCAGTTCATCACCGACAAGATCCTCGCCCGCAAGACCGCCCCCAAGGGTGCGGCGATGTTCGTGGCGAGCTGCCTCACCCGCGACGTGCGCCTGATCGAGGAACACCACGGCGGGCAGATCAGCGCCGAGCTGCTCGGGGCCAGCGACTCGACAGCAGTGACGAAGATGGTGGCCGAGCTGCCCGCCACCGGCGACGGACGCGCCCAGGTGATCACCCTGGCGCTGGTGCTCGGTGCACTGGAAGCCCGTACCGGCAAGGACGCCTGGCGAGGCAGCGGCTGGGGCCACTACGTCGGAGCCGCCGAGCTGCTGCGCTTCCTGGCCGACAACGGCTACCCGCTGGCCGACATTGAGCGCGTCATCCTCGGCGAGCAAACCGCCGATGCACTCTATGACTCGCTGACCGAGCAGTCCGAGCCCGCCGAGGACGACTAGCCCCCGCGTCGGGAGGTGGGGCCGGTCAGCGCCGGTCCCACCTCCCGCTCGGGACCGCCATCAGCAGGACCATGGTCGCGCATTTCATCCACGAAATCGACATCGCCGCGACCAGTGCAGCGGAAGCGCCTGACGGCGCTACTGAATTATTTTTCTGACCGCTTTCTCTTTTCTCAATTGTGGCCGGCGGCCCGCTCCGCGCAAGGCCACGGATACGGCCTAACGGCCCGGAAACTTTTCCACGAATCCGCTCGCAAAAAACGCTCACGGGGAAAACTTTCCGTCCGGACCTGTGCACTGCGCTGGGCCCTACGCCGGCCATGACATTGATGCGAGAAAGCGCCAAAGAACAGGCAGCACCACAGCTGAACAGGATTGTGCGGACGCATGTTACGACCGATTCGAGGGTCCGATACCAGCCAGAGCCGTACCGGCCGAACAGGTTGCCTTCAGCGTAATTACGCGCTGATTCTCGACCGGTCAAAAGGTCACAGCTTACCCACAAATAGCCCGATAAATGTTGCCTGACACGCCGAAATGCCGATATAATCGAAATAGATAACAGCAATTCGTGACAACCCTTAAGGAGTGAGAAATGACCGCCATCACCGTCTACACAAAGCCCGCCTGTGTGCAATGCAACGCGACCTTCCGCGCATTGGACAAAGCAGGTGTGGATTACGCGAAAGTCGACATCACCGTCGACAGCGACGCCCGCGACTACGTGATGGGACTGGGCTACCTGCAGGCCCCCGTCGTGGTGGCCGGCGGACAGCACTGGTCCGGTTTCCGGCCCGACCGCATAGCTGAGGTCAGCAAAGCCCACCCGCTGAGCGCCTGATCACCTTTGACCACGACAGGAGACCCACGATGTACCAGCTATCCATCGACCACCAAGGCCGGTCGGTCACCACCACCGACCACCCCGACCGCGACGACGCTCACCGCAGCCTCATCAACTACGTCATCGGCGCCGACTACTACCTGCGGCCGCTGCCCACGCACCCCGACACCACCCGCTACGAGCTGCTCGCCCTGGCCGAACCCGACAGCCGCGCCACCAGGCCGCACCACACGGGACACGCCACCATCGCCCCTGCCGGTCACCAAGCCAGCGAGACCGCCACCTACCACGCCACCGTCGCCGCGCAGCGATGGATCACCGACCACCACGACACCTGGCACCACGGAGCCGACACCGACCCCGGAGCGCGCTACCCGCTGGCGGTCCTCACCGCCGCCCGCGCCGAAGGGCACTGCTGGTTCACCGCTGGCACACTCTGGCGCGAAGCCGCACAACTGGCCGGAGTCGAGCTGCCCACCGCACCCGATCAGCATGTCCTGGAGACACTGCGCCACCACGCCCTGAGCCAGGCCGGTACCCACCCCAGCCCCGCCGAGCTGGCCGCCGCCGTGCACGCCGCTTTGCCCACCGCCACCACCACCGACCAAGCCAGCGCCCTGACCTGGTGGTATGCCCTGCTGATCTGGGGGGCCACCGCATCATGACCGCCGCGCACCGCGCCCCACTGCACGTCGTCCCCGACAACGACACCGACCGGGCGGCCACCGAAGACTTCGAGCTCAGCGCTGAGCCGAGCGGCGAAACCATCGCCGCACGATGGGAGCCGGAAAATCAGCTCCTCGGAGCCCTGCTGTGGATGCCCTACACCCGAGCCCGCACGTTCTGCGACCTCATCCCCGACACCGCCATCTGGCGGCCCATGAACCGCTGGGTCTACGAGATCATCCGCCGCGTCACCGCCGCCCGCCGCGACCCCGATCCGGTCACCGTATTGGCCTACGGTCGCCAACACGCCGCCACCCAGTCGCTGGACCCCACTCGCCCCCCGACCGCCGGCCAACACCACCGACTGGCCCTGCATCTGGCCGACCTCTACACCCACACCGTCAGCGCCGCCGCAGCAGCCAACCACGCGCGCGACGTGCTCGACGAGGCGTACCGCCGTGCGGTGCGCGAACACGGAATCCGCATGCAGCAGATGGCCGACAGTGGCGCCGACCGTGCCGACCTCACCACCCACATCAGCACCGCCCGCGACGACCTCGCCGAACTGTGGCGACGCGCCGAAGCGGCCGCCCAGCCCGGATGGGACCAGCCGTGATGAGCCCCGGCCGCACCTCCACCCCGGTCAGCGTCGATCTGCGCATCGCCGCCCGCGCTGGCCAAGCGGTCCAATCCTGCACCGCCCAGGACCACGGCCAATCCGCCCGCACCGCGCACGCCTGGATCGACACCCTGCACAACCGCGCCCGCCGCGCTGCCGAGCGGCAACGCACCCGGTCGCAGCGCTGAGCCTGCGCCCGAACCCGGGTTGTCAGCGGTCGCACCCACAATGATTCGCAGCACCCCACCAGGAAGAAAGGGACTCGCGATGCGGCCCACCCGAGCAGCAACACTGACCGCCCTCGCCGGGGCCCTCATCCCCATCACCAGCCTGTTCGCACCCGCGCTCAGCCATGCCGGCGCCTACACCGTCGCCGCCGGCGACGAGATCGCCGTGCACTCGAACACCGGGTCCACCACCTGCACGCTGGGCTACACCTACACCGCCGGGGCCACCACCTATGGGGTCACCGCCGGCCACTGCACTCGAGGTGGCGGCTCCGCAGTATCCGACCACGACAGCGGGGCCACCGGCGCCGTCGCCGTCGCCGTCAACGACCCCGATCCGCTTTTCGACGACTTCGCGCTGATCAACTTCGGCACCAGCCGATCGGTGTCCACGATCAACGGCATGCCTGTCAGCGGCATGGGTGTTCCAGATCCCGCAATCACCGTGTGTCGCAGCGAAATCCGCACCAAGACCGTCTGTGGACAGCTCGACGGGCGGCTACTCGGCTACCAATACAGCGTGACCGGGATGCCCGAAAGCATCCCCGGCGACTCCGGAGCGCCCGTGTGGCAGCCCGCCAGCGACGGCACCGCCACCATCGTCGGCATCTGGCTAGGCGAGCACCACACCCACAGCGGCACCCGCACCGGCCGCTTCACCAGCCTGACCGAATCGCTAACCGATCTGGTCGTCGCCGGCCTGCAGCGCTGACCCCGGGAGCGGGCCGGTGCCCGTGTGCACTGAGAAAAGCCGGCGCGCAGCGCCGCCCACATCTATCCACCAACCCCGCGCGCTGGGCTAAGAAACAACCCCGGTCCACTAGCGCCACGGTGCCGATTGCACGAAATACCGCCTCGCAGAACCCGTTCGGGGTGAAGGCACTTATAGTGCCAGCCACTGACGGCCCGTCACCTCGCCCGCGCCCCACCTGTCAAGCGGCGCCGGAGGCGCCGATGCCCGCCTGCGGCGGGCGTGGTCCGTAGCCCCTCACCTTTAACCGTTCAGCT
>ERZ724503.2-NODE-2-length-71239-cov-24.818091_pt1 | contig 71239 bp, 62 predicted proteins | sample MGYA00376036_ERZ724503 | MGnify/ENA primary metagenome ERZ724503 (study PRJEB28724, sample SAMN07190885) | wastewater metagenome | isolation source: influent of sewage treatment plant in Hong Hong | place: Hong Kong | collected 2016-03-17 ...
CGAGAGCGTGCTTCGGCCGCGGCGCGTTTCAGTTCCGCGTGCTGGGCGACCTGGGCGGCATGGTCCTGCTCCCACGCGACCCGTTCCCGTCGGCGGCCCTCGATCCAGCCCTGGTAACCGCCGGAATAGGTGCGGGGCAGGCCATCGCGGGTCGGGTCGAGGTCCAGGAAGCTGGTCGCCACGTCATGCAGCAGGGCGCGGTCGTGGCTGACCAGGGCCAAGCCACCGGGATGGTCGCGCAGACGCTCGGTCAGGAAGGACAGTCCTGCAGCGTCCAGGTGGTTGGTGGGCTCGTCCAACAGCAAGAGGTCAGGTGTCGACCCGAGTGCGACCGCCAGCCGTACCCGGTACCGCTGGCCCACCGACAAGGTCGACAGGACCCGAGCGCGGTCACTGCAAGCGTTCAGACCCGCCAAAGCGATGTCCACGCGGCGTTCGGCATCCCACGCGTCCAGCAGCCTGGCCGCCTCGAGCGCAGCGGAATAGGCATCGGCCGCGTCCTCACCCGTGGCTAGCGCAGCGCTGGCCACGTCCAGCGCCTGCAGCGCGGCCCTGGAGGGAGCAGTCGCCTCGGCGATCAGGTCACCGACCGTGCGATCGTCCTCGGTAGCCATGTCCTGCTTCACCAGGACGAGGGAACCCACCTGGGTCACCACCCCTGAGTCAGGCTTCAGGATCCCAGCCAGCACGTGGAGCAAAGTGGTCTTGCCCCGGCCGTTGTCGCCGACGATCGCCAGCCTTGACCCGGCAGAAACGGTGACGTCGGCCCCACTCAGCACAGGCCGGTCCCCGAGTGTGACGTGAAGTGATTCAGCGCGGATGTGTGCGGCGGATCCCTGGGGTGTCCCGATCCACACACACGATCGAACAGGTTGTGTGATTGGCATTGCGTACTCTCAGCTCGTCATGGAGCCGGGCACCACAAAGCGGCCGCCCGGCAGATGGCCAGGACGGCAGACGAGAGATCAGAAGGGGTCCCGCCGCCGTCAGCGGGCGGAACGCAGCTTCATCGAAGCGATGCCTAAGTACATGCGGCCGAGGATACAGAGCGGGGCTGTACCTCGCGAGTCAATTAACGTCTCCGGTCAGTACACCTAGCGGGCGCGGTCGCGGCCCACCCCGACGGCGCCTTGTTCACCAGCTTCCCCGGCATCGCCAACGTGATCGCCGCAGCCATGATCGGTGAACTGGGTGACGACCGAGCCCGGTTCCCCGCCCCTGGCGCATTGCTCGCCGAGTCAGGGCTGGCGCCAGTCACCCGAGCCTCGGGACGAACCCGGCAGGTCCGGTTCCGCTACGCCGCCAACAAGCACCTCCGACACGCGATCGATTGGTGGATGACGGTGGCCGCCCGCGACGACCCGTGGAGCAAACAGGTCTACGACCAGGCCCGCGCGGCTGGCCAGAGCCGCTACCGCGCCTACCGCAGCCTCGGCGCTCGCTGGACACGGGTCCTGTGGCGCGCCTGGACCGACCACCAGCCCTACGACCCCGAACGCGGACACCACACCACCGACGCGTAGCGACCCCGAACCGGCCCCAGCCCCGCCGGCCCCGGGCCGTCGAGGCACCCTGCCATGCCCGCCCACAACCCGCCCGAAGCCGGCACAGGTTGACAGCGGGAGTCTGCATCATCCACCTGGTCCGCAACACCTTCCGCTACGCATCCCGGAAGTACTGGGACCAGATCAGCCGCGACCTGAAACCCGTCTACACCGCCCCCACCATCGACGACGCAGTCAGGGCCCGCGACGACTTCCTCGACAAGTGGGGCCGCGCCTACCCGGCCATCAAGACCCTGTGGCGCAACGCCTGGGAGGAGTTCACCCCCTTCCTGGCCTATGACGTGGAGATCAGACGGGTCCTGTGCAGCACGAACGCCATCGAAAGCCTGAACGCCAGATTCCGGCGTGCCGTCCGAGCCCGAGGCCACTTCCCCAACGAGCAATCCGCGATGAAGACTCTCTACCTGGTCACCCGGAGCCTGGACCCCAAGGGCACCGGTCAGACACGATGGGTCACACGCTGGAAGCCCGCCCTCAACGCGTTCGCCATCACCTTCGCCGACCGCATCCCGGCCGCCGAAAACCACTAGACGTAGTCAACACAACAAAAATGGCCAGTTACACCGTTCGCCGGACAGTCCCCACCGCGGACGCCGCCGCGATGATTGCGCTCGCAATCAAGGAGGAGATGACTCCCGCGGCGACCTCTCGGCTGAACTTCACGCCACTGACGCTAGACGATTTGGGCTTAGAGGATCTCGCCGGTCGTGGGGTCGATACCGCCGTCGATGGGAACGACGCGGAGATAGCGGCCGCGTTCCCCGGTGGGGCTGGGCTCATCCTCCTGCGCCTGAGCGGCGGGGCTGTCCTGCTCATCGTCATCCTCGGCGGCGGTGAAGGCTTCGCTGGGGTCGGGTTCGGGTGCGCGGTCCATGAGGTCGACGTCGTCGTTGAAGGCTTGAATGCGGTCGCGTTCGGTGTCGAGGAGACGGCGGAACTTGGACGCTCCTGGCCATTCGGAGTGTGCCTTGTCGCAGCTGGTCGAGAGCTGTTGCCGCATCCTGTCGATGAAGGCGGGGACGGCGTAGCGGTGCCACTCCTCGAGCGGCTGGCTGGTGAAGGCTTCGCCGGCTTGGCGGCGCAGATCGGCCAGGACTGCGATCTGGTGAACGAGGTGAGGGTGTTGGGGCCAGCACGCGGGGATGAGGCTGGTGGGGTTCCACACCTGTTCGTGGTTGAACCAGGCGACGAAGTCGTCGAGCCAACGCCAAGTGGCGTAGCGCAACTCGTCGTCGGTGAGGGAGGCGGGGTCCCAGGGTCGGGGCAGTTGCGTGGGATCACCGAGAGCGCGCTTCTGGGCGTCGGTGCCTTCGGCGGCGATCCGCAGGTTCAGCCACGCCTGTTGCAGGCGCGCATGGGTGGGTGCGGGGAAGGTCCACACCATCAGCTGGGGCTCGGCGGCGGGGTCGCTCATTAGGATCATTCCTCTTCGTAGGTGTCGGTGCTGGCGTCGGGCAGGAGCCCCGCGCGGCGGGCGGCGGCGAGGGCTTCGAACCGTCGCGCCTGCGGTGTGACGACGACCTCACGGCGGTTGCCGATAGCGTCGCGGCGAGCCTTCTGCTGGGCGAGCAGTCGCTTACCGTTCTTGCCGTCGATGCAGCGGTCGAGCTTGGCGATCAAGGGCTTCGCGTTCTCAGCGACGACGAGGGCTTGGCGGGTGGGGATCTGCCGCACCTCGTCTGGGGTGATGATCGGAATGTCCTCACCGGAGGCGGTACGGCCCCCGTGCTGGCCCAAGTTCCAGGAGGCGCGAGCCACCCGGACGGGGCCGACCAGGTCGGAGACTTCCTTGTTGAACTCGACGTCCTTGGAGCCGCCGAACATCACCAGCACGTTGGTCAACCCGAACAGGGCTCGGGCCTGGTCCAGACCGAAGATCGTGTCGAGCTGGCGGCGGGTCTGGGACGCCCAGATGAACGACAGCCCGAGCGCGCGCTCGTTGGCCATCCGGGTGACCAGGGTGGGCAGCGGCGCGGTCGAGGGCATCTCGTCCAGGCACGACAGCATGGGCGGGCACAACTTGCCCCAGGGCGAGGCGTTGGCCAGCGCGAGGGCGGTGTCGAGGATGTACTCGGCCACCGCGGTCATCAGCGGCGACGCCGACGCATAAGGATCTTCCCGGCCGAGCAGGTAGAAGGTGCCGCCCTGGCAGATCAGCTCGGGGACGTCGACCGAAGGCCGACCGGGGCTGGGCACGCAGCGGCGCCGGATCTCCGGCTGGAAGAACAGCGCCAGAGCCTGCTGCACGGTGGTGATGGTGTTCCCGGCGGTGCGTTCGTCGCCGTGCAGCGCCCCATTGAGCAGCCCGTCCCAGGACGGGGCGGCCATCGGGTGCTCGGCGAGGATCTCGATCGGTTTCTGGGCCGCGAGCGGCTGACCGACCCACTCCATGACGGTGTCGATGTCGGCCCCGACGAGGGCAGCGGCGTGGAAGAAGCACTGGAGCACCTTCGCGGCCTCACCGGCGTAGAACCGGGCTGCACCGTCGCCGACACCGCCGTGGGAAGCGCCCTTGATGGTGCCTGCGGTGAACGCCTTGGCGCGGCGTTCGGCGACCAGGGAGTCGACGCAGTCGTCGACGGGGTCCCAGATCAGCTCGGTAACACCGGGGGCCATCCCGAACGGGTCGAGTACGACACACGGGCCGCGCTTGCTGCGCTCGTCCAGGGTGAGCAACAGATCATCCAGCTTGGTGAGGGTGACCAGCGCCGCACCGGGGGCGCCCAACAGAGCAGGGGTGAGCAGGTCGAGGGTCTTGCCTGAACCCTGCGGCCCGATGACCCCGGCGGTGCGATCCCATGGGCACCACAGCTCGCCGCCGCGGGGCTCGAAGCCGGTGCCGATCCGCCAGCCGACCTGGCGCGGGTCGAACCCGCGCGACTCCTTGGACCGGCGCCGGCGCCGGATCTCTCCGGGGTGAACGGTCGGGTCCCCGACCGGCTGGCGTCGTGCCGTCGGCAGCGGCGCGCGGCTCGGCTCGACCGGGGTGGCGGGGCTCGTCGGCAGAGTGTTCGGGTCAGGCCGCCAGGTCGTCGGGACAGGGCTGGCCGGCTGCCAGCTGATGTGGCTCATCTCAGGCTGCTTTCTTCTCGGAGGGGCGGCGCTTGCCGTAGAGGTCGGGGCGGATGATGTGGCGGTTCTTGTGCAGTCGGGTCACGCCGAGGACGGACTGGGCTTCGTCGCGGGTGGCCATGCCGAGCATCCGGCTGGGTCCCCAGCGGGTCCAGGCGGCTTTGCCGCCCCAGCCCGCGAGGGCGAACAGGACGAGCAGGCAGACCACGATCCAGACCGTCATCGCGACGGGGTCGGCGGCGTTGGCGCGGACGCCGACCAGTCCGGCTTCGGGGTGGCCGGTGAAGATGCCGGGCAGGCTGCGGAAAAGCTCGGCGTTGGGCACCCAATGCCAGCCGTGGCCTGCGGTCCAGATGGCGATGCTGCGGCCCAAGTGGATACCGACGACGGCCACGAGGAGGGCGACCAGGCCGACCGCGACGGCGGGTTCCCAGGTCCACGGGTAGGGGTTGGAGCGGCGTGCTTGCTGCATGGGGTGGCCTCCTGCGCTCAGTTGGCGGGGTGGTCCGCGAGGTTGCCGACGCGCCAGATCTCGTAGATGTGGTGGTTGGCGTACACGTCGTAGTGGTAGAAGCCGGCGCCCTTCGAGGCCTCTTCCAGGGAGGTGTGGGTGGCCGGGTCGTAGACCATCATCACGTGGCCGACCGTGTCGGGGCCGAGCCAGGTGTTGGTGAAGACGAGGTCGCCTGGCTGTTCCTGACCTGGCTGGACCCGGTAGCCGTTCCCACGGGCCAGCCAGTCGCGCTGTTCGCGGGCGGTGCGGGGCAGGGAGATCCCGATGGAAGCGAAGGTGGCCTGGGTGTAGCTGGAGCAGTCGTAGGCGTCCGGCCCGTTAGCGCCCAGCTGGTAGGGCAGGCCGACGCGCGCCCTGGCCCAGGCGAACATCTGCTGGACCCGTTCCGGGGTGAGCGGCGGCAGGCTGGGGTCGCCGGCGCCGCCGTTGGCGGGCTGGCAGTTGGCCTGCCCGCCGAGGACCAGCCCGGAGCCGTAGGCCTTGGCGTAGTAGAGGACGTCGTTGAGGTAGAAGTCGCGCGGGTTGTAGACGCGCAGGGCGGCTTTGACACCGTCGGGGCCGTTCTTGGCGCCGTTCTTCACCAGGTAGAAGGCGGCGGACATGATCGAGTCGGCGGGGTTGTCGATGTCGGCGCGGCCGTCGCCGTTGCCGTCGCGGCCTTCCTCGGCCCAGGTCGAGGGCAGGAACTGCATGATGCCGCGCGCCCCGGCGGGGTGCGGGGTGATGTTGGTGCCCTGCTCGGTCTCCTCCATGCCGATCCCGGCCAGCAGCGTCCACGGCAGTCCGGACGCCGCCGCGGCCTGGTCGTAGTAGCCACGAATCTCAGCCGACGGCTGGATCGGGGCGTTGTGCAGCGAGACGTAGCGGGGTTCGCCAGGCTCGGGCAGTGCGAAGCCGATGCCACCCTCGCCGGTGCCCGGCGCCGCGGTCTGGGTCAGCGCCAGCAGTTGCGGCGAGGTCGCCGTGGAGGGGTCCGGGCCGCCAGGGCTGCCGTCCCACACGATGCCCTTGCTGGCCAGAGCCGCGACGGGGTCGACGGGGGTGCCGCTGGTCGGCTGCGCCGGGTCCGCTCTCTCGCGGTACTCAAAGTGCAGGTGTTCGCCCGTGGAGGCGCCCGCGGTGCCCTCGATACCGATCTGCTGGCCGGTGGTGACCTGCTGGCCGACGGTGACCGAGATCGTCTTGAGGTGCAGGTAGCGGGTGACGACGCCGCCGCCGTGGTCGATGTTGACGTTGTTGCCCGCATCCGAGGTGCCGTAGCTGGCCCAGTTCACGACGCCGGCGTGGACGGCCAGGATGGGGCTGGACGTGGAGACGGTGCTGATGATGTCTTGGCCCTCGTGCATCCGCCACTCGTGGTAGATCGGGTGCATCCGCATCCCGAACGGGCTGCGCAACTGGTAAGGCTCCCCCATCGGGACGGTCCAGCCGCCCGCCACCATCGTTCCGCCGGCGCCGTAGCTGCACGGCTTGGGCTCGAGCTGCTGGTTGATCGGGGGCACCAGGACGGCGAGTAGCACCATGGCGATCGCCAGTGGGAGCGCGATGACGGCGAGCAGGACGCCGCCAAGCCACTTCAACGCCGCACCCATGTCAGGCCGCCTCGAGGGCTGCGTTGGTGTAGGTGAGTTCGCGTTCGAGCGGGGTCAGGATCGTCTTGACCTTGTAGAGCCGGTCGCCCAGCATCCACACCGCGCGGCCACGGTCCTGGCGGCACCAGCCGGTGACCAGGTCGGTGCCGATCGGGCCCAGGTCGAGCAGCTCGTTGAGCTGGCCCGCGACCTCGGCGTCCTGGCCGCACAGGATCTTGGTGTCGGCCAGGTGCAGCATGTCCTTGGCGATCTGGACCGCCTGCGATCCGGCATCCCCCACGGACAGCCAGTCCGACGGCTTGTGGGCGACGGCGATCTGAATGTCGCCGTCCTTGCGGGACAGCCGCAGGTCGGCGTCGAAGCTCTTGACTGCTTCGGGGCCTTGGCGCATCTGGCGCCACACCTCGTCGCGGATCACCAGCCGCATGTCGCCGGGCTCGGCCAGCTCCCGCATCCCGCGCCCCCAGGAGTTCACGCAGGTCAGCGCAATCCCCATCGCCTCGTCCGAGATCCGCGACAACGACAGCGACGTGATCGGGGCGTTCCAGTTGATCTTGATGTTGGTGTGGTCGTCGAACATGCCGGCGAGTTCGCCCTTGACCAGCTTGGCCAGGGCGTCGCGCAGCAGCCGCGTCTCGTCGAGGAACTGCTGGGCGGTGGCGAACCGGCAGTCGCTGACCAGGTCGTCGGTGGGGTTGTTCAGCGCGTGCCACAGCTGCGGGATCGTGGTCTCGGCGAGGCGGGTGTAGCCGTCGGTGTAGCCGGTCAGGGTCCGCAGCGCCTCCATCAGCACCCGGTCGTCGGTCGGGGTGACCGGAATGTGTTCCTGGCCGATTCGCTGCGAGCCGATCAGACCGCGCAGCACGGTCGACCAGCGGTTGAACACGGTCGTGGTGCGCTGCTGCACCTCTTCGGCCGACAGATCGTCCCAGCGGCGCGCGAGCGGCCCGAAGTCGAGCGGGTTGACCCGGTTCGGGTGGCCTGGGCCGACCACGATGGGTTCCTCGCCGAGGAAGTGGCACAGGCCCTCGTACTCGTCCTTGGGGTCGCCCAGGATCATGGTGCGGTAGCCGAAGTCGGCTAGGCGCAGCACGGCTGACTTCACCGTCGCGGACTTGCCGGTGCCGGGCTTGCCCTGGACCAGCACGTTGGAGTTGGTGACCGGGATGGTGTCGTCCTTGACCCAGGCGTTCGGGTCGAAGTACATGCTGGAGCCGCTGAAGAAGTCGATGCCCATCTGCGCTCCGGTCGGGGGCAGTGCCGGGGAGGCGACGAAGGGCCACAACACGGGCGCCTGGTCCGAGGTCATCCGCCAGGCCGACACCGGGACGCCGGACGGGGACCAGCCCTGGCCCTTCTTGCGGGGGCCGCGGGCGGGTTTGAGGTCGAACAGGCGCGGTTCGCGCCGGCGGCGGGTCTCGACGGCGGTGCGGGGCAACTCGTGGTGGAAGTCGGTCAGGAACTGATCGACGTCGCGGCCCTGGGACTTCTTCTTGAACATGGCTCAGGCCTCCCGGCTGCGGGTCAACGAGACGCCCAGCGGCACGCTGGACGCGCAGAACGCGGCGTCCTGCACCAAGTCGAGCCGCATCGAGGCGAACCCGGCCCGGCGGATCGAGGAGTCCAGGCGGCGGCCGTACTCGGCCACACGCAGCGTCTTCGGCACGGTGACGGTGGCGATCGCGTAGGGCCGGATCATGGCGTTGCCGCGCGCCAGGTTCTCGTCCATCGACCGGGTGCGGGCGATCTGGCGGCGACCGCGGGCGTCGGTGCGCACCCCCATCTTCTCCTTCAGGCCCTCGCTCATATCGGCGCCCCATTGGGCGGCGTTGGCCTGCTTCTCGGCCTTGTCCTGGTCCATCACCGGGAAGGCCACCAGCAGGGAGCGGCGTTCGCCGTCCTCGCCCGGGAACAGCACCGGCGCGAGCGCTCCCATGACCGCGCCCTTGTCGGGGAGCCGGATCGTGGTCGAGATCGAGTTCCAGGCGTCGTGGGAGTAGTGGCGCATCGCCGTGTCCGCCCCGGAGGGTCCGGCCATCGCCCACGGCACGTCGGCGTTCACGCCTGCGTCCTTCTCGGCCTCGAGGACCGCGGCGGTGATGGACGCCGAGTCGCCCGGGGCGAACCCGGTCCGCACCGCGGCGGCGAGCTCGGGCGAGGTGAGCCAGCGCACGTCGGCCATCTCGATCGAGCCGCGCAGGTGCGCCTCGACCTCGCCCATCAGCAGGTACAGGGCGCGGCCGCGGCCGTCGATGCCGCCGCCGGTCTCCTTGGCGACCTTGGCGAGCTTGTTCTCGGGGACCACGAGGGTGACGAACTGTTCGGAGCGGACAGCGGCCCGGGTCAGGGTCGCGGCCATCTCGTCGTTGATCTGGCGGACCACGTCGAGTCCGCCGGGCTTGCGGTGGGCCTGGAGGTACTCGGCGCGGGCGGCACCGTCCTCGGGGACAGTGCGGACCATGAACAGCACTTCGCTGATCAGGTCGGTGCGCGACCCGGCGTCCAGCATCTCGGTCAGGCCGCGGGCAAGCCGGTCGCGCTCGTCAGCGTCGGCGGTGGTGATGCCGCCGTGGACGACCTGGGCGGTGACCGCCCAGGTCCGCGAGGCGTGGTGCTGCACCAGGGCGATGCGCCGCTGGTAGGGGCCCGTGGGCGGACCGTCGTGGATCGCGACCTGGGACAGCACGCCGGGCAGATCGGGGGTGGACAGCTTGTCGATCGCCCCCTTGGACGCCTTCGAGCGGAACGACGTCCAGCCGGCCAGCGACCCGACCGCGAACTTGAGCGAGGCCAGCAGCCAGCCCGTCGCGGAACGGCCGTGGATCGGGACCACGATCAGCACGCACGCCAGCGCCCAGACCGCCAGCATGGTCCCGAGCATCGGCCAGTCCTTGCGCTGGAACGCAGCCAGCACCGGCAGGCCGGTCAGGATCACGCTCACCGCCTGCGGGGCAGTCAGTCCGAAGATCCAGCCCACGCGGTCCTTGGAGTATTCGGCGTACACGCTTGCCATGTGTCAGTTCCTTTCGATCGTGGGGGTCACAGGAGGACGGCGACTTCGGCGACTTCGGCGACCTCGGCCTCGACGGTGGCGGCCTCACCGGCGGCTGGCGCTGCGCCAGTTCCGACGGTCGGCTCCCCTGCGGCGGGCTGTACATCGACCGGCTGGAAGCCCGGCGCTGCGGAGCGGCCAGCTGATGACGAGGGGCTTGGTGATGCGGGCTGCGCGGCGGCGGGCCCCGCGACAGACGGGGCACCGCCCGAGGGCACAGCGGCCGGCGCCGGTGCACCACCCACCGCCGCGGGCGATCCGGCTCCCGTCGAGGGCTCCCCCGCCGACGGTGCAGGAGGCACCGGGGGTGCGGGAGACGCCGGGGGTGCGGGAGGAGCCGGGGGTGCACCCGCGCCTCGACGCCCCGAGAAGGACGGTCCACCGGGACCACCGCTGGACGGCCCGGCCGACAGCACGGTCGGCTGTCCGGCCCCACCATCAGCTGCGCCACCATCAGCGGCCCCATCGTCGTAGCCGCCATCGTCGCCACCGCCGCCGTTGCCGCCGCCGTTGCTGGGGCTGGTGCCGACGACCTGGCCGTTGGGACCGATGACCGGCCCGCCGCCACCCATGTCGGGGTAGTAGGTGTTGTGGCCGACGCCCATCTGGTTGGTCAGGTCGGCGCCGACGCCCACCGCGGCGTGACCGGCGCGGGTCATCGCCCCGACGCCTGCGGCGAGGGCACCACCGACACGCGCCAGCCCGCCGCCAGCACCGGCCAGGGCACTGCCGATGCCACCACCGGCACCACCGGCACCGTGGCCGCCGCCGGTGACTCCGTTGACGCGCGCTGCCTGCTGGTCCTCAGCGGACGCCTCTCCCGCCGAGCGTCCGTTGCCCGTGGTGGCCGAGGCCGCCGACGAGCCGACGGGGCTGTGGCCCTGGAGGAGCCCTTGGAGGCCACCCTCGGCCGCGAGGCCCTGGCGGACCGCCGCGCCGGTCGCGGTGCCGGGGTCCACGAAGGAGAACAGCTTGAACAGCGCCACGGGGGCCACGACCGACCCGCAGATCAGCAAGACGCCAGGTACAGCGGTTCCGATCGAGCCCTCGAGGCCGGAGCCGCCCACGGCGACCCCGGTGGTGAACTGGACGCCGATGCCCATGATGAGCACGACCAGAGGCGGGGTGAACGCGGCGGCGTGGAACCAGCGCATCGTCTTCCAGAACCAGCTCTGTCCGACGTTGCCGACCAGACCGGCCGCAGCGATCGGGGCGCTGGCGATCAGGACCAGGATCGCGCCGGCGCGCGTGACCATGATGAAGAAGTGCCCGATGGCCGCGACCACGAGCAGGAGCCCCATCAGACCGAGGATCGTGGCCAGGACGCCGTTGGTGACGTCCTTGACCTCGAACGGGCTGAAGAACTGCGCATCGTTCCACTTCGTCACGTTCAGCAGCGACTCCATGAACGCCGTGGTCAATCCTCCAGCCGCGGCCAGAACCGCCGTGGCATAGGTCAGCACCCCGACCCACACCATGGCGAACTGGAAAACCCCGATGAGGATCTGCGCCAGGGACTTGCCGTCGCGACGGATACCGGCGACGCCGAGCTGCACCATGGACAGGATCAGCATGAGCGTGCCGCCAATCCAGAACGTCACCTTGTAGACCTGGGCGCCGGGGCCGCCCTCGGAGATGTCCGGGGTGAGGAAGGCGTCCATGAAGTTCAGGACGACGCGAAGGAACCACAGGCCCGCGTTCCAGATGACGAGCATGACGCTGATCCACGCTTGGGCGGCGGCGTTGGCTGCCGCCCCGGCGAGGTCGGCAAACGGGTTCGGAAGGATGGGGATCATCGACGGGGTCTCCTCACGGTGAGCGATGAGTTGAGGGGCGGTCAGGAGCCGGCGCCGAAGCCGGTCAGGATGCGCCAGCCGTCGGCGCGGGCCTGGCTGGAGCCGATGGTCACCTGGCCCGGCTGGGCGGGCGACGCCCCAGGGGCGATCTGCCAGCGCTCGCCGGTCCACTGCATCCGTTCGCAGTGGCCGTAGCCGAGCTGGGAGTTGTTCCTGCCGTGAGCACGGATGTCGAGCAGGACGCAGGCCAGGACCCAATCGGGGCCGTCGGTAGCGCGGATCTGTCCGGCCACGGGCTCGGCGGTCACAACCACGCTGCTGCTGCCACCAGCGGCGACCAGGGTCTCGGTGAATGCCTTGACGTTGCGGGTGATGATCCAGTCATCGGCCCCGACGCCGCCGGGCATCGCCCACGTGTCGTAGGCCGCCCGGGTCTGGTCGAGACGCATCCCGGTCAGCAGGGCCTGGTCGATCGACGCCAGCTGCCCAACCGCGCCTTCCGGCGTGTGCGCGAAGCCAGTGTCGATGCCGCCGACGCCGCCCCGGATGGTGGGCTTCGGGACCGCCAGCAGGTCGCCGGCGGCCTGGGTGGGCGCGGCGCCGGGGACACCGGCCGCGGGTACGGCCGGTGCGCTCCACGGACGGTTCGCGGCAGCGTCGCGGGTATCCCCGGCGGCGAGCACCTGGCCGCCGAGGCTGGTGGGAATGGCGCTGGGCTGCGCATTGGCCGGAGCCGGACGCAGCAGCTGCATCACGGACAGGCCGAGCCCGATCACCACGACAAGAACGCCGAGGCCGACAGCGAGCAGCAGACCGAGTAGCTTCTCCCGCGACCAGGCCGCGTTGGGGTCGATCACGGCCCCGCTCTTGCGAACACGTCGAGCCATGACTCAGCCGATGCAGCCGGTGCCCATGATCCCGCTGACGATGCTCGGCAGGATCACGTAGAGGATGGCGGCGATCAGGATCACCAGGACGCCGACGATGCCGGCCTTCGAGGCGTGCGGGGAGTGGAAGACGCGGCCCGCCGCGATGGACGCGACCGCGACCACGACGCCGACGATGAAGATGATGCCGATGCCCCACAGGACGTAGCCGGACAGCTTGTCGGCCTGGGCCTGGGCGCCGGGAGGGGCGACGGGGCAGATCTGGAGCGGGCTGAGCAGCGCGAGGGCGGTGGACGACAGCTTGCTGGTGGCCCACAGCTGGGCGCCGATCAGGGACGACGTGAACATGGACGGGTTCTCCTTAGGGTTGTGGGTTACTTGCGGGGACTCGTGGGCAGCTGGAGCTGGCGGGCGATCTGCTCGCCGGTCTTCTGCAGGTCGCCGGGGAGTGGGCTCGTGTCGAGTCCGTGGTAGGCCAGCGACGGGTCCTGGGCGACCGTGAGCAGACCGCCGTCGGCGTCTAGGTCGCGGGTGAGGCGGCCGAGGGTGAAGCCCAGATCCTTCGGCCAACGCTTCCGAGCCGGGCCGATGACCAAGGCGGCTGCGACCGGGCGGCCGAGCGCGTCCAGGGTGGCGAGCTTCGCCTCCAGGCGGCGCAGGCCGGGGATGGTGGCGCGAGACACCAGGATCACGTCGGCGCGTTCAAGCAGCTCGCGCAGCCACGGGGTCTGGCTGACCACGTCGAGGTCGTGACCGGCATCCACGACGACGGTTTCGTCGCCGCTCGCCGCTAAGGGGGTCGGCACCGCGAAGGGGTTGTTGTCCGCACGGCGATCCAGACGGACGGAGTCACGGTCGGCTCGCAGCCAGCCAGCGGTCTCCCCCAGCTCAGCGAGGCCCGCGGCCACCAGTCCCGAGTCGCCCTGAGCGCAGCACTCGATCAGCCGCGCCGACGAGGTTGCTTGGGCGATGGCAAGCGCCACGGTGGTGGCCCCGCTGCCGCCCTCAGCGCCGAGCACGAGCACCACTCGTGTGGCCGAGGACAGACTCCAGGTCTGCTTCGCCGCCTGCTTGAACTGCCCGTCACGTAGCGCCTTGGCAGCCGCCCGGACTTCATCCAGCGGGTAGACCTGGGTCATGATGCCGCACCTCCGAGGATGCGCTGTCGGACCGCCAGTTCTTGCGCGACGACCGTCGCCGGCAAATCCGCAAGTCGCACAAGAGCTTCTTCACGCTCGCGAAGGTTCTTGACCGCTCCGTCCAGGTCGGGATTACCGGGGAGGATCGCTTGGACGCGTTCCAGCATCATGAGCGTGACCCGATCATCGGGCGTCGCCATTCTCAGCAAATCTGATGCTTCACCGGGCAAACCGTGAGCCTGCCGAGCGTCTCCCATTTCATTCCCTTCCATGGTTTCGATCACCTACGCGCTCTGGAGAAAGAGCGGCGCGATGGCAGAGAGTCTGTTGATCGTGCGCCGTGTCGCTCGCCGAACAGAACTTCCGGCCAGGCCGATGGATGCGCCGGCGGCGATGGAAACTTCCATCGAGCAGAGCCCCGATGTGTTCCGGAACTGCGCCGACGGCATTTCGTCCATCGTCGCCAGAACCGCGCTCATGATCCGGCGATCGCTTTCCGAAATCACGTTGCGCTCAATGGCCCACGCGAGCATCGCGGTGACGATCTCTTCGGGATCTTCTTCGTCATCGGCCCTTTGCCAGAGATACCTGGCACCGGAAACGCTCTGCGGATCAGCGATCAGTTGGAGTGTGGGCGGATAGGTGTGATCGCGAAGCGACCGCTCAAGTTCCTGGAGAACCTGCGAGCGCAAGTTCCTGAGCATTGCCGAAGCGGTGCCGCTGTTTGAGGGGTTCCACGATCGAATCTCGATCCAGAGCGCACCAGCCACAATCTGCTGGAGTTCCCGGGGATCAGTGGTCCCCGCCAGCGAACGGACCAGTCGGAGGACGCCCGGTCGCATCATCCAGCAGGCCCACTCGGCCGCATGAGTGAAGTCGCCGCCTCGGGTTGAGGCCAAGGCAAACATCATGGCGAGGATGCGATTCTGATTGGACGAACCGCTGGTGCGGTGTGCGTCCAAGAGTTCGTTCATCCCGGCGAACTCCTGTAGCCCGCCTTGGGCGCAAGTCCAGGCGCGCCACTCGTCGTCGGTCACGTCACTGGGCGGGACGTCGAGGAGCCATTGGTTGGCTCGTTCCGCAGTCGCGTTCATCTCCGATCGCGCCTCTCTCGTGTGGGTCATGTAACGAGAGAAGCTGAGCAATCGGGTGTCCTACAGATTGTCCCCAGAAGGCCCCGCAAAGCGGCTGTTAACAGGGTGGACACTGTCCACAGATTTGCCGTCCATCTGTGAAACCCATTGACAGAAGGGGTGGACACTCCCCCGGCACGCCTCTGGGAATGTCCACCCTTTCGCCCTCAGCGGGGGGTTGCTGACGACTGTGGAGCTAGGGACAGCACACTTCAAATGCCTGACTGTCACTGACGCCGCATCAACCGGACACCCCTGTCCCCCCGTTGTTGGTGGGGTCGTTTCCGGCCGGGGAAAGACGAGCGGCCCGGACAGGCAACTCAAGGTCGCTTGTCCGGGCCGCACCCTTTCCCCCCAGGAAAGATCAGCTGGCTTCCCGTTCGTCGTCGAGCCAGCGATGCGATTGGAGGATCGCCGCTGTGCGCTCGGAGAGTTCGGCGGGAGCTTCCCCGTCGTCGCTCCGGTTGCACACTTCGGAACGCAGGATGCGATCCATTTCGTTGAGCCTGCCTTCGGCGTGTGCAACTGCGGCGAGGTCCAGTCGCGGAGTCTCTTCGTAGGGAGCGGCGAGCGCGCCCATTTCGGCGGCAGCGCGCGCACGAACGTAATCGCCCCGGTGGTGTTCCAACATGGCAACCATATGAGCCACGTCAACAATCGCCGCCGAGAAGATCATGTCGAAGCGCTGCCCCTCGCTTAGCCAGACTCCACCACCGACGCGCATTTGGTCGAAGGGACGTCCGGTGACGAGCTGCAAAGCGCGTCGCAAATCGCGACTTCCTTCCACCCCTCCTTGTGCCTCGCCGCGTGCCCGCAGCCGGCGGAATAGATCGGCGTCCAGAAGCACGCCCTGGAGTTGGTATGCGTTCACGTTGCGGTCGCGCGTCGCGGCTGCCGATCGGTAGCTCTCCGGGAGGAATTGAGTTCCGTCTTGCGGGTTCACGCCGAGCGCGCCACGCAGCACGGACATATCGCGTCGGACCCGGTCCTTGCTGATTTGCAAAGCATCGGAGACTTCTTCAGTGGTGACGCCTTGCGGGTGTAGCGCCATGTAAATAGCGAGTTCGACGTAGAAGGGCTTGCGCTTGGAGGTGGCGACGGGGTCGCCGTGAGTTCCGAAGCGCAGACCAACGGGGCCGAGAACCGAAATCCGGGGACGTTCTGAGGATTCTGCGAACCATTGCTCAAGATCAGCGTCGAGGGACTCATCGGCCTTGAGGACGGTGTCTCGGACTTCGACCGGAACCCGTCGTGCTAGAGCCTCGAAATCTTCGGGCACGGCGGCGGTTTCGGCGACGTAAACCTCGGGGGAATCTTCCAGGATGGTCGTGGTCTCCGGCACTTCGCCGTCTTCATTCGGGGTGTCAGGACCGCTCGGAACGGTGAGGTCTTCTCGGATCTGCCCGGCGGCGTTGACTGATTCGCGCCACTCCTCGGCCTGCTGTTCGGCTTCGGTCATGTCGGGCATGGGCTCGTCGTCCAGGGTCTCGGCAGCACCGAGTAGCGCGGCGCAGCCAGCGGCCTCGTCGGCGGTCAACCCGACGGCGACCAGGTCGAGGTCGAACTCGGCGATGCGGATACGGCCGTTGGAGTTCAGCTGGAACTCGACCGCTGCGGCAGGTAGCTGCTGGGGCTGGGCCAAGACAAAGACGGCGGTAGCGGCGTGGCCAGCGGCGGCCAGGGCGGTCTCGCACAGCGGCACGGCGAGGCTGGCTGTGTCGCGTCCCGCGACCACCACCCGGCTCTCCCAGAGGCGATCCTCGACAGCCTCAGCGCGAAGCCCGCCGAGGCTGTCACCGTCGGTGACGGCATGCTGCTGGGCCGCCTGGGTTTCGCGGGCGTGCTGTTCGACGCTCTCGAGGACGGCCTCAGCCTCGTCTGCGGGATGGTGATAGAGGCGATCCGGGTTGATCCCAGCCAGCTCGTCCCCAATGGCGAGGGTGTCGATGCGGACGTCACGTCCCCAGCGGGACATGGTTAGTTCGGCGATCAGGTGCCTGGCGAAGTCAGCGGTGTAGGTCGGGTCACCGGTGAGCGCAAGGGCGCCGAACTCTTCGGCGTTGAGCAGCCACACCGTGCCGTCGTCGCTCTGGCCGATGGTGACCATCTGCGGGTATGGCGCGGCGCCGTCGCGATTGGGGTTCAGGGCCGCGGAGGCGACGTGCTTGGACTCGAGCTCCCAATGGGTCCGAGTGTCGTCGCTGCGCCACGGCTCGGGCAGGTCGCAGGGTTCTACGAGGTGAAGCATGAGGTGGCTCCGCGACAGCTCGATGGCGGCCACGGCGGGGACGGGGCGCTGTGCGGTGGCCAGGGAAGCCGCCAGGTTTCGGAGGACCGCATCGAGAGCTTCGACCGTGGGAGCGGCCATCTCGCCGACGCTGACCAGAGTCTTCTCGACGCGCGCCAGACGCGCCGGCGGTGCGGAGATCATGCGTCCCGGACGCCGCGCACGGAACTGTGCGGCACGACGCTGCTTCAACACCAGCGCCATCGCGCCGGCCAGCATCACGCCTCCCCCGGTGAGGCCAACGAGCATCCAAGGCGCAGGCGCGAGCACTTCACGGTCCTGCTGAGTCGCATCCGCGGTGGGGGTAGCGGTGGGCTGACTGGCGGTGGGGGTTGCGGTGGCGGCTGGCGTTGAGACGGGCTGCTGCTCAGCCGGGGTGGCGACTTCAGCGTCGGTGTCGGGCCGAGCAACCCCGGTGGTGGCCCGTGTCTGCTGGCTGGGTTCGTCTGCCGGTGCGTCCGTGGGGGCGGGCGTCTGGCTGGTTGCTGGGGCCGCGGGCGCCTCCGGTGCTTCAGGCGTCGCTGGCTGCGCGGCCGAGGCGGGATCGAGGTGTAGCACCCAGCCGGGGTAGATCAGGTTGGGGTCGGTGAGGTGGCGTCCCTCGGCCTGAACGATCGCAGCCGAGGCGTCGGCGATCTGCTGGAACTTGATCTCGTCGCCCAAGTGGTCGCGGGCGATCGCTGAGAGCGTGTCACCGGGCTGCACGACGACGGTGTTGGAGTCGGCGGGCAGTTGCAGCGTCCAGCCGGGGCGCAGGAAGTCGGCGCCCTTGCTCAGACGTTCGGCGTTGAGACTGACGATCTCGTGGTAGCGCTTGCCCTGCCCCAGCTCGTGTTCGGCGATCCGCCACAGAGTGTCGCCAGGTCGGACGGTGTAACTCCGCGTCGCGATCTGCGCATCCTGCTGGGTCTTCTCGTTGGTCTCTGCGGTCGCCTTGGCGGCGTCGGAGGATGCCTGAGTCGCCACTGTGCCACTCGTTGCCGTCGCGGTGATCGGCGCAACGGGTGCAGCTGCGACGGCGGCCGCGGCGTTACCGACGCTGCTGCCTGCGATGAACAGCATCGCGGCGGTAGCGACCAGGCTGCGGGCTGCGTGTTGCGGCAGGCCCAGCCCACGGAGGGTGGGCGCCTCGACGTGGCGCAGTCGGGCCACGATTTCGACAGCGATAAGGAAGGCGAGGATCAGCCAGGCGACCCAGGCGACCACCTTGATCACCGTGATGGTGAGCGTGCCGTCGTCGGGGTTGGTCAGGATGCGCCACAGCTCGGCGAGGTCGAAGTGAGCAGGCAACGCGGGGGCGCCCAGACTCACCAACACCCACGGGAGTCCGACCAGCACGGCGACGATGACCAAGCTGGCCAGGAGGCCGCGCAAGCGCGCCGCGAAGCCACTCATCGCTCGGTCCCCTGCACGGCGCGTACGAGCCGCGCCGAGGCGTGGCCCTCGAACTGGTGGGCACCGATGCCGAACTGGCCGAGGATCTGCGGTGACCAGGCGTAGCGAGTGGTGACGTCAACCGAGGTCGCGCTCACCGACACCGAGCCGGTCATTCCGGAGCCAGCGATGTAGTTGCTGGCTGCGGCGCTGGCCTTGCCGCTGTCGATGACGAGCTGCTGACCCGTCATGATCGAATCCGTCTGGACTGCTTCGGCCCCGGCGCGAGCCGCTTGGGCGGCGACGTCATAGGCCCGTTGCTTGGCGAACACCATGCCGGACAGGTCGAGTGCCAGGCCCAGGATGACGATCATGCCGATCGCCCCCATCACGTAGAACAACGTGATGGAGCCGCGTTCATCGCGAGATCGTGAGCGCATTGGATTCCCTTCCGTGCGTGGTGGAGAGGTTCAGAGGTTTGCGGCCCCAGCTGACTGCTCAGCCGCGAGGCCGCCAGGTGTCCACGGGGCTGCTCATGGTCTTCTGGACCTGGACGCCGCCGCCGTAGTACGTGGCAATCTGCGCGCTGGACACATGGCAGGTAACGACGGCGACGACCTCACCGGGCGTCCCGATGGGGAGCCCGAACGCGCTCGTGTCGAGTTGGACGTTGAGCGCATCGCAGTTGAGGCCGCGGTTGTTGATGACCTGCTGGGCGGCAGCGAAGCCTGCGCTTTGCGCCGCGCCCTGGCTGCGAGCGATGGAGGCGCTGCGCGCCGCCTCGGCGGCGGCCGCCTGGACGGTCTGCTCGGCCAACGCGATCTGGCCGCCGTAGTAGATCAGCCCGAGGAACGCGGCGAAGCCCATGGCTCCGACCACCGCTTCAATCGTCGCGGAGCCTCGCTGGTCACGGGTTCGCGTCACTGGTGATCCTCTCGACGGGGGCAGAGACCGTCTTGGTGACCTGACTGACCGGCCATGGCCCCACCGACATGGGCCAGCCGGACACGGTCGCTGTCGACGTCGTCCCAGACCGGCTGCACGACACGGAGGTGCCGGACAGAGCGTCCCCTCCCGCGGCCAAGATGGCGGCAGCGGCCGCGTGGCAGTCTCCCGCCGTCGCGTGCTCGAGGGCACCAGCCCTGGCGCCGGACTCGGCCGCCGCCAGGGCCGTGGCATGGCCGTACTGCGAGATGCCGACCTGGAGCCCGAGCCACAGGATCGACACCACAGCCGGGAAGATCAGGACCATCTCCAGCGTCGTGGAGCCCTTCTCGTCCCGGCCGTGCCGCCGGCCAAACTTCGCCTTCATGTCCATCTCGTCGTGAGTCGTCGTCAACGACGACGGATCACGGCTGCCCCGTGAGCTCGTTGCCCTTGCGGGTCACGTAGGTCGTCAGCGCGGCGACCGCGATGCCGACGATGATGATGATGGCGAGCGCCCACAGCAGGACGTCGGTGGTGTGCGAGCCGCGCTCACGGTCGGCCTCACGGCGAGCCTCGACGCTGCGCAGGATCTGGTCCTTGCGGTTGACCATGCCCAGGTACAGCGCCAGGAACATCATGTAGACGCGCTCGCTGACCGCCTGCTTCTCGTCGGCCTTCTGGATGGTGGAGGTGTTCATTTGGCGTGATTCCTTCCCGTTCGGAGTGGGGTGTTTGGGTCGGGATGCGGCCTAGAGCAGGCGCATCAGGGCGGGTCCGACGAGGATGGCCAGGAAGATGATTCCCAGCAGGCTCGCCGGCATGGACATCCGCTCGTTGGCCGCGTTCGCCTCGGCGAGTTCGGCCTTGAGCAGGTTGTCGCGGAGGGCTGCGCTGAGCTTCCGCAACGAGTCGTAAACCTGTACGTCCGAGTCGCCGGCCAGCCGCATGGTGTTTGCGACTTCGTCCAGCTTCGGGAGGTCGAGATCCTCCGACATCACGCGCAAGGCGTCCCAGGGCGCCTCGCCAGACCAGCGGGAGCGGGCGAGTTCTTCTCCGATCCGCTGGAAAACCCAGGTGTCGCCCATGCGGGCGGCCAGCTCCATCGACTGCCGCGCACCGGACCCGTTGGCCCGCTCCATCGCCACGAGGTCGACGTAGGCGGCAAGCTCGCGCTCGAAGTCCTTGCGAGCGATCTTGGCGTCGTCGGCAACGAAAAAGTTGGGCAGGAACCATGCTCCGGCTGCCAAGAGCACGGTGCCGAGCACCGGGATCGGAAGCGGGAGCGGAAACGCGATCGACACGATGGCGCTGAGGACCGGCAGGCCGACCAGCGGGATCAGGGCGAAGGTGACTTTCTCCCCGTAGAACCCGGCCAGAGTCTTGCGAAGCAGGGCCAGGTCCTTGGTGGGCGTCCTGGCCCAGACGACCTCGGGCAGCAACCGCATCGCCGCGAGGCCGAGCTTCTCCTGGAGCTCATCCTCCGTCGAGCCGGACGATGTGGGCGCGGGAGTCAACCGACGGCGAGTCGGTGCGCCACTGAGACGCGCCACCACATCGGCCGCGTCGGGTCGCGCCGGGGCCAGCCATACGCCAGTCAGGACGACGCCCAAACCGAGCAGCGTCCCGGCCAGCAGCATGATCTGCAATCCGGTGGGGATCGGCATCAGCGCGCACCCCCATCCACCGGGGCGATCAGGTCGCGAGTCCGCGCGCCTCGATCAGGCTTCGCGGTGAGCAACCGCGGGAACGGCCGCGAGGTGGACATGTTTCGCATCTGGATCAGCAGCATCACGTAGACCGACAGCAGCGCCACCAGGGCAAGCTGGCCTTCGGGCGAGTGATACGGCTCCAGGAACGTGCCGGTCAGGCCGAAGCCAGCCAGGCCGACAGCGGACAGGATCGTGACCCAGCGCGCGGTGCTGCGCGGCTTGGCCCGGTCAGCCTCGATCTGGCGCCGCGACGACACGTCGTCGGCGGTGGAGTCGGCCACGCTCTTCAACACCGACGCCAGCTGCGCACCGCGACGCCGGGCGCCCAGCATCATCTGCATCACCATCTGGTCACCGGTGGCGTCGTCCAGGTCGGTGGCGAACGCCCTCAGGGCGTCCTCGACCGACCAGCGCGCGTCCAGGCGGGCCACGAGGCGGCTCACTTCCGGCTCGATCGCCTTCGGGGCCGACCGCTTGCTGACGATCAGGGCCTGCTCGAGTCCGGCGCCAGAGGTGAGCACGCCAGCCAGGCTGCGGGTCCACTCCCCCATCGCCTCGATCCGCTCGATCGTCCGCTTGGACTCGCCCTGGACCAGGACGTAGGGCAGGCCAATCACGGCCAGCGGAAGTATCACCGCCATGATGAACCAGCCCGTGCCGATGGCCAGCAGAATGCCGACAACGAGCGCCACGAGAGCACCTAGCTGGGTGCGCCGCCCCAGCGAGTCCCACCAGGTTCCCAGGCGCCCGCGGCGACGCGGTTTGGCCTCAACGACCGGGTGCCGCTGGACGCCGTAGATGATGCCCAGGATGCCCGCGACGATCAGCCCGCCAGCCAGCGCCGGGATCAGGGGGATCATCGCTCACTCCTGAACTCGGAAGCCTCGGCGTGGAACGCTGCCGGGTCGAACCCGTAGTGGACTAGGTCGCGGTACTCATCGGGCAGGATCTCGGCGACCGCCCCGTGCCGCGGGACGTGCTTGAAGACCGTCGTGGCAGCCCAGCCGGGGCCGTCGCTCTTCTCGCCAGGGGTGATCGCGATGATCTCCGAGACGTAGCGCTGGCTGCGGCCAGGCTTGACCGCCGGGTCGATGCCCGAGTACATCTGCACCACCAGGTCCACCGCCTGGGCCAGCTTCATGGTGGCCAGGTCCGCCGTGATCGCCGGGCCAGCCTCCATCGCACAGGTCACCAACTTCGGGACCACCTGATTGGCGACCGGCGAGTGCGTGGTGCACATCGAGCCGGGAGCCGACTCCATCGCCTTGATCATCGTCCAAACCTCGTCGCCACGCGTCTCCCCGACGATCTGGCGCGACAGGTTCATCCGGAAGCTGTCGATCAGCGCCTGCTTGAGCGTGTACTCGCCGGCCCGATGCCCGGAGGCGTCCAGCTCGGCAGAACCGGGCCGCGCCTCGTAGGCCACCACGAAGTGGTGCTGCTCGGGCAGCTGATCCAGGCCCAGCTCGTACTCGGTCTCGAAGGTGCCGATCGGCTCGTCCACGCCGATCTCGGCGCACAGAGCACGCATCAGCGTCGTCTTGCCGCGACCCTGAATACCGCCAATGACGATCGACTTGCGAGCCCGAACCGCCGCCCTGAGGAAGGAAGCCACCAGCGGCGACATGGTGTCGTTGGCGACGAGATCCTCCAGCCGCACCTCACGCAGCCGGTGGCGACGGATGACCACCTGAGGACGGCTCGTGATCCACGCGCTGGCTGCCAAGCGTTCGCCGCCGTCGAGCTGCATGTGCAGTGACGGGTGCGACTCGCTGAACGGACGCGGGTTCTTCGCCCGCGAGGCCAGGAACTGAAGGAACTCGACCAGCTCGGCGTCCGTGTCCGCCACTGGGTCGACGTCACGCTGGGTGCCGTCGGCGAAATGGAGAGTCACCGGGTCGTTGCCGGTGATCATGATGTTCTCGACTTGGTCCATGTCCAGCAGCGGCTGGAGCCGTCCCATGCGGAACTGTGCGTCGAAGACGGCCTGCGCCATCCGCTGGACGAACCTGGAGTCCCAGGACACGACGCCGCCCGCGGCCGAGCTGCTCGCGTGATCGCGCAACATCTCGAGGATGTTGGCGCGGCCCATCTCCTGCTGTTCCTCGATCGAGGTCTGCTGGTAGCTCTCGCCGCTCAGCTGCTTGGCCAGCTGGTCAGCCGACCGCTGCCGGAACAGGGCCACCAGACCCCAATCCAGGGGTTCCTCGTCCTCCCGCCGGGCGCCTCCGAGATCCCCGACGCCACCGAACGCATCCGCTGCCCGCACGAGATGGATCAGGCTCTCGGCAGGCTTGGTCGCCCGGGTGATCGTGTAGTCCGAGCGAACACGTCCGGTCGTCCCGCCTTGAACCGGCTGGACGACGCGCTCTGCCGGCGCAGGCGATGCGGCACGCTGCGGCTGCGCAAAGATCGGCAGGTCCAACAGGCCCGGCAGATCGCTGACGTCATCGAAGTCCATCTGGTCCGTGCTCATCGCGTCCCCTCCCACTGTGCGAGGTCTGACGCCGACGGCGCCCCCATCTCCTCCTCGATCCGCTGGACCTGGGTCCGCGCCGCTTCACCCAATGCGCGAATGCTGCGCATGAAGCCGGACCGGTCGAAGTCCCGCTGGCTGCCCGCCTGCTTCCAGAACTGCCACCACGCCTTCGGGAACGCCTCGCCATCGGACAGCGAGGCCGCATGCCTGGGCGCCCAATCCACACCGCCGAGGATCGGCATCTTGGTGAGGTCGCTACCTGCGCGGACACCCATCGCCAGGGACGCCTCGCGCACGCCGTAGGGACGACCAGGACCCACGACGACGACGCCCACATAGCGGCCAACCGCCGAGCCCTCGATGAGCGAGTGAGCCCAGGAGCGCGCCCCCACGAAGTCGCGGACGGTGGAGCGGGTCAAAAGCAGCGTCACGTCGGAGCGGCGGACGAACGGCGCCGGCGAGCCCTCCAAGCCCAAGCGACCGGCATCAACGATGACGTCCTGGCCGGTCTTCGCGGTGAGCGATTGCAGTTCCAGCAGCAGGTCATCCCACAGCCGAGTCAGGACGACGTTCTGCACGTGCGAGGCCGTGCCGAGCAGGAGCTTCGCGTTCGTCTTGGGTTCGTCCATCAGCATCAGGGGCAGTTGCTCCTGAAGACGCCCCTGCCGCGCTTCCACCGACAGCTCCAGCAGCCCAGGGATGGACTTCTGGCCGGGTGCGGGCTCCTTGCTGCCCCGGTAGTAGCCAGACAGGATCGCCTGCGAGCCGCTGGGGTCAGCTTCCACGAGAATCACGGGGCGGGGCCAGGTCAGCGCCAACCCGAGGGCCGTGGTCGAAACCCCCGGCGACCCGGACGCTGAGCACAACGTGATGATCGCCATCAGCGCTCCCGCGAGTCGAGGACCAGGGCGATGTTGCCGCTGGACGCCTTCGAGGCCAGGTCAGCGGCCGCGCCCTCGTCCACGATGACGTTGACGATCGTGGTCTGGGTCGTCCCAGCCTTGGAGTCGCCCACCTGAGCGACGCTGTCCACGGTCGCCGGGATGACGATCGGTGCGGCGGGCGCGTTGCCGGGGGTCGTGGTGGTGGGCGCGGCGCCCGTCTTGCCCTGCGTGGCCACGATCCGAACGTGATCGCCGTTCAGCAGCCTGACCGCGGGCATCTGCGCCGGCGTCAGCTCCAGACCCAACATCGACGTGCCGTTGCCCGGCACCACGGCATCCGACACCGCAGCGGGGTTCACCAACGACCCCGCCTGCATGTCCTGGCCCGCACGCTTGCCCACCAGGGACGCCAGGTTCGCCCCTGGGACGGTCTTCAGGCTCGGGTCGACGCCGAGGCGCACCCGCTGAAGGTCAGCGGCCTGAATGATCGCTCCACGCTGGACGTTGTTCCGCAGCGCGACCACTTCGGTCTGAGTCGTGCCGGTCGTCCACGCCCACGCCCCCAGCAACGCACCCAGGCAAACAGCCGCGATGGCCGCCACCAGCAGCAACGGACGCCGACGGTACTTCGGCGGCGACGGGACGCTGGGACTCTTGCTAGCCGGGCTGCCCTGCGGGGCATCCGCCACGACCTGTCGGGGTTCCGGACGGCGGAACCGACGGGTGGGCTGGGTTGAAGTGGAGTTCGTCACGCTGCGGTCTCTCCTTCTCTTCGGGGGGTGGTGGGGGTGTCAGGGGCGCGGCGGATCAACGGTTGTTGATGGCCTGCGCCTCGGCGATCGTGACCGTGGAGGTGGAGGTGAGATCCATCGCCACCGCACCGGAGTGGCCGTTGTTCGACGACCAGGTGATGACCCAATGGGTCTCGGCGGACACCGGGTACGTGCCCGACTTCTGATAGCCAGTGGGGCGACCGCAGTCCGGGGACGGCTGCAAGCCGTAGCCCGGCTGCCACGCCGTTCCCGCGCTGTAGCAGATGATCGGCGGCGTGCCGTCGCCCACGTCCCAGGTGACCTTCTGCGACTTCGCGTTCACCGACACCGTCAGGCCCATCGAGGAGGCCGACGCGGACGCCGGACCCCAGGTCTGCGCGGTGGGGTTCTTCACCCACAGCCAGGTGGGAGCGCCCACCAGACCGATCGCGTTCGGGTCGGTCTGGGCCACCGGCGGGGTCATCCCCACCGTGATGCCGTGGAGGTTCAGGGTCTGAACCGCGCGTGCGGTCAGCTCGATGTAGACGCCGTCCGCCGGCTCGGGCGGGTTCTCGGCCCAGACATACGGGGACGGTCCCGCGATGGGGTCCGGAAGCTGGCAGTAGTAGAGCTTGCCGGTGGTCGCACCGCCCGAGATCGACTGGAAGAACGGATCCGTGGGAAGGGCGTCCGTCTCGAACATGTAGCAGTGCCTGCTCGACGACCACCAACCCTCGGGGCGGAGCAAGTTGGGGAAGCCTGGTGACGACGTGTATCGCTGCCCATGGATGCAGGGGACCTGCGTGCCGTCCGTCCACGTGCAGATAGCGATGATCTGTCCGGAGACGTCCTGCACCAGCGTGAACTGGACGTTCTGATCCTCCGAGACGTAGACCGTGACGTAGCCCGAGTTGCAGTTGGACCCGGAGGCGTCCCATAGAAAGCACCCCGTATCGGCAGCGTGGGCGACTGGCACCAAGACCCCGAAGCTCAGGCAGGCAGTCGCCGCCCCGATGGAGAGAAGGCGCTTCAGCATGACGACCCCGTTCCCTTGATCCGACTGGTGCGCCACTTGCCGTCCTTGCCCGTGGCCATCGTGTACTCGGCCAGCGAACGCGGGCTGCTGCTCTTCATCTGCTTGCCGGACTTGTCGGTGACGACGATCTGGCTCGAGTCGGTGCACACCTTGGCCAAGTAGCCGCCGTCCGACTGCTTCTCGATGCCCAGGACCGTCATCGTCCCGGCACCCGTCTGAGTCTGCCCTTCGGCGCGGAACTGATTGATCTGCATCTGAACGGCCTGGCCCAGGTAGTCCGGCGGCACGTCGTTGACGAAGTTGCCGACCTGCCACGAGGGGACGCTCGGGTCCATGTACGCCCGGTTGAGGAAATCGGAGTACCCCTGGATGGCGGCGTTGATCGCAGCCTCCGGGGACGCCGGGTTAGCCGAGGTCGCCGTCGCTGAGGGCGCCGCGCTCGGAGTCTTCACCGATGTCGTCTCCACCGGAGACGTCGTCACCGTCGTGGCCGGTGCCGTCGTACAGCCAGCAAGGATCGTTAGGACAAGTACGGCGCCTGCCGCGCTGAGACCATGCCTCTTTGTCATCATCTGTGACCTCCTTCAACCTCTAGAAAGCGAAAAAGGGCCGAGTTACGACCCCTCCGAGTCCATCTTTTTGTGAGAAGTTTTCGTCGAGCGGGCCGCGGGTAGCCCCCGGCCCCCGAGGCGCGCGCATCTGGCCCGGGCACCCACACGGCGCGGGGACGGCTCATGACTGACAGCCGGGGACCCATCTGGTCCCTCCTTCGATGCAGTCTCCTGGGGATACCCAATATGCATGGACGCCGCCGTTATGTCTCCGCAATCTCATCAAAGGGGACAAAGATCACCTAGAAGGCCGAGGCCCGCGGTCGGGGTCCTGGTCCTCGACGCACGAGCAGCGCCTCTTCGGCTTCGATCCTTGTCACGGGCGATCTACCCTCCCCCAGCCCCTGGGCCGGCGCGTTGCGCGACCGCCACGAGACCCTTGCTCGGGTGATCTCATCAGCGCGACCGGCCAGGTCCTTGGATGCTGTCAGTGCAGACGCGGCGTCCGCCCTCATGGATGCGACTGAACTCCGCGCAGCATCATCCAAGTCCACCCAGCGAGGCGACTTTCTGACGTAGCCGGTCGCTGGCTCGGACGAGCGATACGGCGCCCATAGCCGTGTGCCACGACCCAATCCGTCGAACGCCACAGCGAAGTCGGCGCCCACCCGACGGTTGGATGCTGCGAGTCTCCTGGCCGCGTCCAACAGTGCGCTCGGCGGACTAGCAGCGAGCAGCTCCTCCGGCGACGCCCACCGCCCCCCGGGCCGCAAGGCTCTTTGAACCTCTCCGCGTAACTGGAGTGAGGCTTCGGACAAGCCCGTTGGCCGCGCGCCTGGGTATGTCATCAGGTCCGGCCAACGGGAAAGCCTCGTCCACATCCCATGTGCCCGCTGTCCCGCCGCGACCAGCGCCTCGACCTGCGGCTCAAGGCCAGGCATCCGGTCCCGGAGCGCAACGCCCAGGACGGTGCACGAGGCCGAGAGAATCGCTAGATCCGCCGCCACGGTCTCCAGCGTCAAGCGCGTCTGGCTATCGAGAACCGCTCGGCTCGCCGCACGCTCCCATCGGAACGCGACGTCCTCGAGTCCTGGGTGACGCGCGCCGGGAGCTGCTAGATCCTCTAGGGGGCTCCCTGCCTCTTGCCTGACATCGCGATACCCCTTCGTGAGGTGGGCCAGCTCCAGGACGTCCTGCCAGCCCGCCCGATGAGGGGCGATGGCCGGGACCGTGTAGGCGGCCGTGCGGTAGAGGGTTCCGTAGACGCGAGCCCGGAGATGATCACCGTCGGAGGGCCTCACGAGCGATCCATTCAGGTCACGATCTGCGAGCAGATCAGCGACGGCACCGAGTCGCAGCGCGACGCTGAGGATGCCCGCTTCGGCCTCCACTCCCCCGGCTGCCAAGGCGCGCCCGCCACGAGACTCCAGTCTCTTCAAGTTGTCGCTGATCGCATCATCAGCGGCAGACGGAGTCCCTGGCACAGCGTCCAGTACTCGACGCGCTCGGCGCGCCAGGGCATTCCAGGCCGCGAGGTGTTCCAGTTCCAGCCCAGCGCGAGGCGGCGCGTCGATCGTTCGCACCAACTGCGCACCGCGCAGGAGGTCGTCAATGGTGGCCATCTACGCCTCCCAGCTCTCGGAGCGGAAGGGCAGCAGGATCTTTCGCAGCCGGTGTGCCTCGGCCGCGTCGGCGACCTCCTTGAGCAAGGCCAGCGCCGACTCCACGCTGAAGCTGGGCGAGTGCTGAACAGGCACGACTGCCGGCGTGATGCCGAGCAGCTCGAAGCCGTTCTCTGCGTCCAACAGCACCGCGTTGGCAAAGCAGTGATCCCCCAGCGGGTCCACCGCTGCGTCGAGCATCTGCCGACGCGCTTGGAGCACGTGACCGTAGGCCAAAGCCCACAGCTGCTCATCGGCAAGTTCAACTTCGCTTGCCACGGCAGATCCCCCTTCCCCTGGTCCACGCGCCAGGCGATCGCCCGGCTATCTCTAGAAAGCGAAAAGAGGGCGAGTTACGACCCCTCGGACGCAAAGAAGTCAGTCACGGATTTCACACGCGCACCTCGACGCCGTCCGCTTGTCCGCTTGTCCGCGTGCGGTCTTGTCCCCGTGCGGTCGTGCGGGTGTGCGGCCTTGTCCCCGTGCGGTCGTGCGGGTGTGCGGCCTTGTCCCCGTGCGGTCGTGCGGGTGTGCGGTCTTGCCCCCGTGCGGTCGTGCGGTCTTGTCCCCGTGCCAGTCTCCCCGCGTGCGGTCTTGTCCTCATGTCCGCATGGGGGCATGATGGTGCGCGTGATGATCGCGATAGTGAACACGAAGGGCGGCGTCGGAAAGACCACGTCCGCCATCTACATGGCCACCGCGCTCGCCGAACTAGGGAACACGCTGCTATGGGATGCCGACCATCAAGCGTCCGCCACGGACTGGGCGCAGTACGCCGAGGAGAGTGAAGATCCGCTTCCGTTCCCTGTGGAACCGGCCAACCTCTCCACGCTGCGCAGGGGAGCCCCGGCTGGGTTCGACTACGTGGTGATCGACACCCCGCCCGGTGACCCCCGCACCCTTGACGCTGCGATCGCGGCGTCCGATGTGGTGGTCCTTCCGACAGAGGCAGCGCCACAGGACATGAGCCGCCTCTGGGTGACCCTTGAGCACCTCGACGAGAACAAGAAGCGCGTCGTCCTCTTGACGAAGACCGCGCCGCACACCAAGGCGCACCGCGCCGCGGTCGACGTCCTGAACGAAGCCCAGGTGCCCTTGTTCGAGGCAGACATTCCTCGCCGCGAGGAGGTCAAGAACTCTTTCGGGTTGCGGCCACGCAACCTATTCACCTACCCGGCCGTAGTGGCTGAACTTCTGGAGGAGATCAAGTGAAGAACGCAGGCAACCTGACGGGTCGCATGGGACCGCGGAGGCCCGTCACCGACGAGGGCGCAGGCGCGCCGACGATCGCCAAGGCCTTCAGCTCGCCGGCGACGGGGGAGAAGACCCGCCAACTGACGGTGCGCGTCCCGGAGTCGCTGCACCGCGAGGTGCGGGCCTACGCCCTGGCTCACGACCTCAGCGTTCAGGACTTCGTCCGGGGAGCCGTGGTCCAGGCAATGCGGGCATGACCGCATGCGGTCATGCCCGCATCTACCTGAGGACGGCCCGTTACTGACGCAACTCGCGTCGGAGTGAGGCCGTCTGGGTCTCCGAGGGAAACATATGGGGCCGTCCCGGCGGTGAGTGGGTGAGTGGGGCGGCCCGGCTACGCCGCCTCGACGAACTCGTGGTGCCTGAGCACGACTCGCCGCGCCGCCGCGTAATCTGCCCGACCGCCCCGACGCGGATGGGCCCCAAACACGTTGTCGTGACGGTCGGGGATGAGTGCGGCTTGGAGTGACCCAGCTCGGCCCGCGCCGCGCCGAGCCCTCTCGGCTCGAGGCGCTCTCATCCACTCCAGTTCCGCGCACCACCAGGCCCACAGTTCGCGCTCGACGACGTGTTGGGCCTTCATACGCTCCAGGTATCCGTCGGACCCGAGAGCGGTCGCCAATGCCACGGCGGCCGCCGGCGTGAGGTCTCTGCGCTCCCAGGTCCCGTCGGGGCGGGGGAGTGCCAGACGGTGCGATGCGAGCCGCTCGAATTTCTCGCGCACCTTTGCTTCGGGCACGCCGAGCAGCAGGGCCATGCTGGAGGGAGTCGGGGCGTCTTCCAAACGTGCGTAGATCAGGCCCAGCTCTCGTCCCAGGCCCAGGCGCGAGGCGAAGATGTCGGAGGTGGTCCGCTGGGAGCGGCCGCGCATGAGGTGCTGGAGGGCGGTTCGTCTCTCAGGGGTGGGGGGCGCATCCGCTTGTGACAGGAATTGTTGAACCAAGATGGGGAAAACTCCCTGCGGGTCGATTGTGTAGAAGGCCGCCCGGCGTCCGTTGGTGTCTTTTGTGCGGGTGACCCACCCCTCCTCGACCAAGCGGTTGAGAGCGCACCGGGTCGTCTCCCGGTCCACCCCGATCCGCTCGGCGATCGTGCGGATGGACGCCTCGACCTCGGGTTTGACGGCATCAACCGCCAGCTCGATGACCTTCTCCACGACGAGGCGGTCGGCGACGTGGCTCTTGGAGGCCCAGCGGCCGGGTGTTGCATCAACTCGTTCTAGGAGGTCTTCGGCGACCTGGGAGATGGCCTCGCTGCGGGCGGCGAATGTCGGGTCGCCGCCGAGGGCGTCGTGCGTGGCCACGAACTTGACCGCCTCGCGCCACATGCGGGTCACGACGGCGTCCGGAGCATTGCTGCCTGTCGTGGGCCGTGGAACCCGGATCGTGTCGCCGAGGCACCTTGTCCGAGAGTGCTCTAGGCCCGGGCGATCGAGGAGTTCTCGCATGACCTCAGCGAGCGACCACCCGGCACGCGCGGCGCCCAGCAGGATGCTCCACTGGATCGTGGAGTGGTCTGCACGAGGGGATGGCTTGGCGTCCACCAGCTGCTGGATCGCAGGCGACAGCGCCCTTCTCGGGCCACCGAGGCGGATTGACGCGCCGTCGCCCAGGGGAGTGCGCCTGACGGGGGTCTGTGTGGCTCGTGTGTGAGTGCGGGCGTTCTCGCTGCGGAGTCGCTTCTGGAGCGTAGCCAGGTCCGTCAGCGAGGTGATCGGATTGCGTAGGACGTTCAGGTCGCCGCGCAAGACCCGCGAGGCGCCGCCCCGACGATGCGGAGCCCCTGGGGGTCGTCCGGCGCCCGTGGTTGGGTTGAGCAGGGGAGTGGGATCGCAACTGGCGTACGCCAGCTTCAACAGGCGAGCCAGGTAGCGAATCGTGGACGGTTCGGCCGGCTCGGCGAGAGCGATCCACACGTGGCGGCCGCCGTCCCTGGAGCCGGATGAGGCGCATTCCACATAGCCAATGCCCACCTGGTCCAACAGATGCGTCAGATCGGCGCTGTCCTGGGCGGCACGGCTCGGCTGGCCCTTGGCGTCGAAGTCGACCAGGAGCAGGCGGAACTTGTGCTGCTGGTCGGTCAGATGTACCGCCCACGGCACTCGCGGGACGTTGCCCGCGACGGGGTGGATGCGGGAGTAGGTGTTGAGGATCTCGCTGCCGTCATGAAGGCTGTCGGCGGCACGCACCAAACGTCGTGGGCTGATCTGTCGAGTCAGCTCCCAGGCGGCGTTCACAGCGGAAGTGCTCATGATGCAGCCCGGCCAAACTCGTCAACCGCTGTTGCTTGCGCGAACTCGAGCGCCAGGCCGCGATCGCAGCGGTCGAGCATCCGCGCCACAGACGCGCGCTTCACGCCGAGTCGCTGGGCGATCATCTCGGGGTGCTCGCCCGTTGCAAGCATGTCCCGAACGTCCTCAATCCGATCGCGCGTCTTCTGTGCGCGGCTGATCGGGGTTGGTGTGGCGGTGGCTACGGACGGGTCGTCCAGCTCGTCGTCATCCCAGGCCGCCGGCCCAAGCCAACCCCGCTGGCTGGCATGTCGGCGCGCCCGCTCGGCGCTGGCGCCTTCCTGCGGACGTTGCGACAGCTCGACGTAGGCAGCGGCGATCCGGGCGTGGGTCGCGGCGTGCACGGCCGCGGTGGCGCCCGCACGCAAGTGTCGGATGAAGTCGGGCGACCAGCCCAACGCTGTTGCCAAGGAAGCGCTGTCCCAGCCGATAGCGGTCAGGGCTTGCAGGCGGCGGGCGCTGCCCAGGCTCGGCACCTCACCGTCGCTATGGCCACGACCCCGCACAGCCAGGAGTGCACGTGCGGTGGCGGGCGAGACCGCAGCCACGCGCTCGCCGATGATGTTGCGGACGGTGCCGTGGCTGATGCCCGAGGCGCGGCTGATCTCAGCGATGCTCATGCCAGCGGCCCGGCGGTCAAGAAGATGGGAACGAACCGGGGCGGCAGACACCGTGAGCCGCAGCCCTTGGGAGCGGGCGTACTTGAAGCGTTTGGCCCACGTCGTAGCCGCGTCCCGACAGGAGGAGCAGCGGCAGCCGCACGCCACGTAGCAGGTTCGGCTGGGGTCGCCGTGGCGCACGCAAGAGTGCGCAGCGGCGGCGGCGCGCGACGCTGCGACGCGCCGGACCTGGGTGTTCTCCGGCGCTGAGTGCCCTGCTAAAGTGGGCAACGCAAAGCCTCCTAGTCGAGGTATTCGGGTGATTGCTAGTTCGGGGATCGGACCGACCAGGGTTCTTTCCCACTCGTTGAAGTTCTGTTGGCGCAGGGCCTCAACGACCAAGGCTTCTGAAGGGTTCTCGTTGGCGCGAGGGCCCTTCAGCTATGTCTAGGCACTTTCTGGCAGTAGCGCCTCCTGTACGTGTCCGTTCGCGGGTCGACCGACTCGCGATGGCAGGTCGCCGGGCTCGGTCAGCACCGCGCGCAAGATGTACGCACGGATCGTCAGGCCAGCCTCTTCAGCTTTCGCGGCCAACTCGTCGTGCTGCTTCCTAGTCATCCGAAGCAGGAATGCGCTGGCTTCGGCGTCGTGCGACCGCTGCCGAGTAACACTGCTCACAGGCAGCAACCTACGGGCACCGATATCAATTCCCTCGGTGCGACACGCACCCGGCTCACACCCATGTGGTTCGCCCCCATGCTGGCCCTGTGCCACGGCGACCAGATGGCCCGCATGTGCCGGTTGCGCAGGAGCCTTCTTGAGCATGATGGAACCTCGGGTCGGTGAGCTGTCCACCCTAGAAAGCGGAAAAGGTCCGAGTTACGACCCCTCCGAGCCTCACAAGTTTCTGAGTCTGCCGATTGTCCTTGTCAGAGCCCTAGGTTGGTGGCGGCGTTGTGTCTCCAGATGTCGTCGATGCGGGTGTAGGTGTTCACGCTGTCGGCGGATCGGTGGCGGGTTTGGGTTTGGACTAGGTCCGTGGAGGCGCCGCGGTAGCGCTTGGCGTAGGTGACGAAGCCGACGCGGAGGCTGTGGGCGCTGTAGTCGGCGACCGCTTCGGAGAGCGCCGGATCGTCCTCGGCGTCGCGCAGGCCCTCGGCGTAGAAAGTGGCCCGGACGGCGTCCTTGACGACGGTGTTCGCGGCGCCTGGGGTGAGGCGTCCGTCGAGGACGGTGTTGTGCCGGTGGACGCCACGGAACACCGGGCCGGTCGTGATCTGCGCGAGCTCGAGCCAGCGGTCGAGCAGCCGGACGGGGCAATAGCGCGGGTTCTCGGCGTAGGGGAGTGTGACCAGGTCGGGTTTCTCCCCGGTCTGGTCCCGCCACATTGAGGTCGCGCCACAATCTGGCGTCCTGGCTCTTTGAGGTGGGGCGGGTGTCGGAGGCGATCGCCCTGATGGAGTAGGTGCTGGCCGGCCTGGAACGGGTGCTCGGCACGGACCCTCCCGACACGTTGACCTCACCAGAGGGTGAGCGCCCCGAACGCCGTCAGCTCCCGTCTGCGAGGAGCGTCTACAGACCCAGGGCGGTGACGGCGTTGTCGTCCCAGACCGAGGCGAGCCGGGTGTAGGTGCGCACGCTCGCCAGCGAGGTGTGGCGGGTCTGATGGGCGATCTGACTGGCGGTAGCGCCGCGGGAGTGGGCATAGGTGACGAATCCGGCGCGCAGGCTGTGCGCAGAGTAGGGCACCTCGGCCCTCAGCCGGTTTGGCTGGTCGTCGCTGACGGGATCGGTGCTGATGGGTGTGCCGGTCGGTGTGATCCTGGCTCTAGCGACGGCGCCGACGACGATCCGGTTCACTCCGTCTTCGCTCAACGCGGTGGCGCCGGGGCGGTTGCCCTTGGTGACTTTGCGGAGCAGGGGGCCGGTGCCGATGTCTGCCAGGGCGAGCCAGGTTTCGATCGCCGTCACGGGGCAGCGGTCGGGGTTGGTCAGCCGGGGCAGCGCGATGAGGTCTGCGTGGGTGCCGTACTGGTTGGTCTTGCTCCACGGCAGCTCGATGACGTATCCGCGTGCATCGCGGTGCAGGTAGTCGACCTTCACCCGGGCGATCTCGGAGCGGCGCAGCGCGCCGAAGAAGCCCATGAGGAGCAGGGCCCGGTCGCGTGCGCCGGCCAGGGAGGGTTCGTTCTCGCGGGTCGTCCAGGTGGTGGTGGTGGGGCAGGCGTCGAGCACGTCCCACAGCCGTGGCGGCATCAGGGGCGGCGCCTGGTCCACGTGGGCTTGGCGGCCGCCTTCGCGGGCGATGGAGCGGCGGATGCCCTCCCAGACCGTCGCGACGCGCGCGGAGGCGGTGGGATCGTCCAGGCCGCACAGTTTATGGGCGTAGCGCACGGCTGACAGCTTGCGGCCGACGGTCCCCGGTTTGGCGCCGGCGTCGGCCAGGTGCGCGATGAACCGGGCGAGCTGGGCGGCGGGGGCCGGCAGCGGCGGGCAGTCGTGCTGCTCGCACCAGCTGCACCAGTCCTGCCAGTCGGTGCGATAGCCCCGCAGCGTGGACGGTGCCCGGGCGGCGGCGGCGTATCTCGACTCGGCCGCATTCAGGGTCAGATCGTCGGCGGCGAGGTCGAGCAGGTCCCGCGGCGGCACCGACGGCCACGCGATGACCGCGGGAGCCGCAGCATCGCTGGTCACGGCGCGGGGCTCTCGGGCGGCCGGGCCTCGGCCACCGGATGGCGCATCAGCTTCCGCCATTGGGCCACGACGATCATGCGGTGTCCTTCCGGAGCGGCAGGGGCGGCTCGCCCCGCCGCTCAGCCTAGGTTATTGCTCGTGATTCGTTCAATAATCACGAGTAATAGGACCGGTCTTGCGGGGCCCCTAGCCGGGTCACCGTGGCGCCGCGGACAGCCGCGCCTCGACGCCCGCGCCCACACCAGGAGCACACCGTGGGCAGGACGCCGCCCGACCTCTCTAGTTCTCGTCCGGCGTCCGGTACCCCTGGCCGGCGATCACGGACTGGGCGGCCTCGAGGACGACGCCGAGATCGCGAGCAAGGGCGGCGGCCTGATCCAGCAGAGCCCCCGCCTGGGCGACCGAGTCGCGGGGGTCGCGGGAGGGATCGTCTTCGGTGACCTCCAGCTCCATCAAGGAGGCCTGCAGGCCGCGCGCCAACTGCTCGAAGGCTTGGGGAAGCAGGTGCCCGACCCCCTTCAGTTCGCCCAAGATGCCATAGAGGGTGGGGGCCGGGATGACGTCGCCGTGGCCGGTGAGGTGGTTGATGGCCCGGATGGACTCGTAGGCCATCTCAGGCCAGCCGATGATGCGGCCGTCGTCGGGGTCGTCGTAGGCGACCAGGCAGCGGCCGTCGTGGATCAGCTTCTCGATGCGGTCCGGATCGACCATGGTGGTTGGCTCCTTCTGTGTTGATCCCGACGCTACTGAAAGGGGCCGACAGTTCCGGCGCTTGAACCGCCTGCAAACCTTCATGACTGCGGGCCATGCTCGCCAACACGTCCACGTGATCCCATGCTCATGGCAACACGGTGGGCCCATCACCCCTGACATAAGGCGCGCCCTATTGGGTGATGCCCGACTCGGATGCGCTCACCGTTATGCCTTGTGAGATCTACTTTCCCTTTCGAGAGTTCAACACTGACATCCCCCGCTTGTCGTCCGCGGCTGGCAGACTCAGCGTCATGGCGCACGTAAGCACTTTCGAGGCATTGGTGGGGACGTTCGGGCAGGAGTGCGCCGACAAGTTGGCAGGCCCTGGCGAGTCCGAAGCCGCGATACGCGCACCCTTGGAGGGCCTCGTCCGAGGTGTTGGCAAACTGATCGGTGTGCCAGCCGTGCTGCACGATGAGGTGCGCGACCCCGAGCGCCAGGTGAGGCCCGACTACGGGGTCAGTGTCAACAAGGCGATCATGGGTTACATCGAAGTCAAGGCACCCGGTCGCAGCATCGACCCAGGTGACTTCACAGGGCACGACAAGGTGCAATGGGAGCGCCAGCGCGACCTGCCGAACCTCATCTACACCAACGGCACACACTGGCGGATCTACCGCGACGGCGAGCTTCTGGGCCAGCAGGTCGTGCTCACCGATCAATCGCTGAAGACCGTCGGCGCCCACCTCCCGGCCAGCCCAGCCCTTGAGGGCCTCCTCACCGACTTCCTGCGCTGGAAGGCCGCTCCCATCACGTCGGTCTCGGCGTTGGTGCGTGCGGTGGCCCCACTTACCCGCCTGCTCCGCGGCGAGGTACTTGACCAGCTCGCTCAAGAGAAGCGCAACATGCGTGCCGGCGCCTCCAAGGACGATCAGCCCTTCACGGGACTGGCATCGGACTGGCGACGATTGCTGTTCCCCCAAGCCGACGATGCAACCTTTGCCGACGGGTATGCGCAGGCAGTCACCTTTGCCCTACTGCTGGCACGCACCGAGGGCATCGACCTTGGCGGCCGGACACTCCACGAGATCGGGGCCGACCTCGGTGCCGAGCACTCGTTGATGGGGCGCGCCCTCCAGCTACTCACGGACGCTGTTGCAGCTGACTTCAAGGTTGTCCTCGACCTCCTTGTTACGGTTGTCGGGGCAGTGAAATGGGACCGCATCCGAACAGGGAAGCGCGACGTCTACCTCTACCTCTATGAGCAGTTCCTAGAGGCTTACGACCCGATCAAGCGGCAGGCGTCGGGTACCTACTACACGCCGCGTGAACTAGTCGCTGAGATGGTGAGGCTGGTTGAAGACGTCCTGACGAGCACACTGGGCATCAAGGACGGCTTTCTCGCCCCGCAGGTCACCACGGTCGACCCTGCGATGGGCACCGGCACCTACCTCCACACGATCATCGACCGCGCGCAGGCGGCTGTCGCGGCTTCGGATGGCCCGGGCGCGGTGCCGGGAGCCATCAGTGATCTGTCGAAACGGCTGGCTGGGTTCGAAATTCAGATGGGCCCGTACGCAGTTGCCGAGTTGAGGATTACCGAGCTCTTGACCTCCTTGGGCGCACAGGTCCCCGCAGGTGGGCTTCACCTGTACGTGACGGACACCCTCGACGACCCCTACGCCACTGAAACGCAACTCGCGTCCGGGTTGGCGACCATCGCCAAGGCACGGCGGCAAGCCAACAAGATAAAGGCAGAGCAGCCCGTCACGGTCGTCATCGGGAACCCGCCCTATCGGGAGCTCGCCGCGGGAGGCGGAGGTTGGGTCGAACACGGGTCTGATACCTCGAAGGACAAGCACTCGCGGGGCATCCTCGAAGACTTCCTCCAGGGTGTGCCCGGCAAGCTCACCGCCAAGCTGAAGAACCTCTACGTCTACTTTTACCGCTGGGCAACCTGGAAGGTGTGGGAGTCCACCCCCAGCGATCAAGCGGGCATCGTGTGTTTCATCACAACCTCGGGCTACTTGACCGGGCCTGCGTTCACCTCCATGCGCGCCTACCTACGCCGTGAATCGACCGAGGGCTGGATCATCGACTTGACGCCGGAGGGACAGACACCGGACATTCCCACGCGAATCTTCCCAGGCGTACGCCAGCCACTCGCCATCGGACTGTTCGTGCGCCGACCCAACAACGACCTAGACACCCCGGCAGACCTTCACTACACGGCCCTCAGCGGATCACAGGCGGACAAGTTCGCGGCCCTGCAGCGCTTGGCGATCGGGGACCCTGCCTGGCGCACGGTCCGGACGGCATGGGATGCGCCCTTCACGCCTGCTCCCGCAGGCGAGTGGGACAGTTGGCCGGCACTCTCCGACCTGATGCCGTGGTACTCCCCAGGACTGTTCCCCACACGCACATGGGTCTACTCCCCGAGCCCCGAAACTCTCCAACGCCGGTGGGCGCGACTAGTCGCGGAGCCGGGGGTCGAAGCGAAGAACAAGCTAATGAAGGCGGGGCGTGATGCCCATGCAACGAAGACCTTCCCTCCGCTAGCTGGCGCCGACGTCGTCACTGGCACCGAGACGCGTTTGGAGTGGGAGAACAGGACCACCACGAAGACCGTTCGGGTGGGATACCGGGCCTTCGACCGCCAGCACGTGATCGCCGACCGTCGCCTGTTTGACATGCCGCGCCCCACCCTCTGGAGTGCCCGACAGCCAGCCCAGGTCTTCACTGTGGAAATGAACCAACGGAAGATCTCGGCGGGTCCAGCCGTCACGTTCAGCCACCTCATACCGGACTTCCACTACTTCAAGGGCAGCGAGGGAGGACGAACGTTGCCGCGACTCCATCCGGACGGATCACCAAACCTGCCGGACGGACTGACCGAGGCCCTATCTACCTTGCTGAACGTCCCGGTTGAGGCCTCCGACGTGCTCGCCTACGTCGCCGCGCTGGCCGCGCATCCCGGGTTCACCCACCGCTTTGCGGCCGAGTTGGAGACGCCCGGGGTTCGCGTCCCGATCACTGCCGACACGACTCTGTGGGCGCGTGCTGTGGAACTCGGACGAGAGGTGCTCTGGGTGCAGACGTACGGCGAAGCCTTCTCCGGCCCCGGGCGCGCGGTCGGCAACATCCGCTACAGCCCGGGAGACCCTGCACAGGTGCAGGCGCTCACGGCCGTGCAGGGGCTGCCGGGCGGGCACAGCTACGACGCCGAAGCAGGCGAACTGGTCGTTGGCACGGGGCGGTTCGGGCCGGTGTCACAGGCGGTCATCGACTACGCCGTAGGCGGTCGTAACGTCATCAAGGGTTGGGTGGACTACCGCAAGGTCGAGCCAAGTGGCAAGAAGTCCACACCCCTCGATCACGTGAACCCTGACCACTGGGAACACGCATGGACCGGAGAGCTGATCGAGTTGTTGACGGCCCTCGACCGGCTAACCAAGCTCGAACCCGCCCAAGCCGCGCTCCTGACCGACATCACCTCGGGACCTTTGCACACGCGCACCGACTTGGCGGACGGGGGGGCGGTTTGGGGAACCAAAACGAAACCCAGGTTCAACTCGACCCTTCCCTGAAGGCCCTGGACCGACGTCGAGCCCGCAGGATCTGCCTATCAACTTCGGGTCGGTGAACAGCGCAGGCATTCCTGTCAGAAGCGGTCTCGCCGTGGTGGCGGGCGGTCAGCCCTTGGCACATCCAGCGGTTCACCGACTTCGAGAGCGGAGCGGGATGACCTCTCCGGTGACTTCCGTTGGCTCTGGATAGGTCTGCAGCCATCGAGCAGCCGTAGTGGGAGGGATGCCCCACTTCTGCACCGCCAGTTCGATGCTGCGCGTTCCGGCGACTCTCGTGACAGCTTGCTTGAGCAGGGTGGGCTTCTCCTGGGCAACTGGGACGGGCTCGGCGCTTTGATCCCGCCATCCCATGGATGACAGTTGGATGGAAAGGCTGCGATACCGCGCGGCGGAGATGGCGCCAAGGTCCTTAGCACGTCGGAGGATCCCAGGCACCGAGATTCCGTAGTCGGCCTTGATCCGGAGATACGCGTGCAGCGTGAGGGATTCCGTGATCCGCCTCCGCGCCACGTCCGCGGGGAGCAGAAGCGCACCCGCCAGCCGATATGCGCGCGCTTCCTCGGGCGAACGTGTGCCACGGATCGCCGCGGCGCTATCGCGATCAAAGATCAGGTGACCGAGCTCATGCCCAACGCTGATGCGCTGGATCGCGCCGGGGACTCGCCCAACCACAGCCACCAAGGGTCGGTCGTTGACTCGGCTCGGCCGCGAGATTCCGGTGTGCTCTGAAACGTTCTCTGATGCGTCGTCCAAGCCATGGATAACCGCGACGCCCAGTCGCTCCACGAAGCGGGTCATATTTGGTATGGGTTGTTCCGGCGACAGCCCCGCCTGACCTCGCAGAAGTTCTGCGCAGACTTCTGGGTCGTTGTCGACCGCTGCCGGCTCCGGGAGGATCGCGGGCTGGAGCCCCGACCTCAGGGAGACAGCATGGAAGAGGCGGGCCGCCTCCACGTGCAGGGCCTTGATTCTCCGTTCGTCCCGCATCAGGGCGCTGGCCTTCTTGCGGAAAGTGAACTCCCCGGCGCCCGCGGGCCCGTCGGCAACCGTGAAGAAGGATGTGGGGAGGGAGAACATGCTGGCGGCCACGACAGCGAGTTCGGCCGGCAGAGGACGTTCGCCCCGCTCGATCTGCGAGAGAAAGCTCTGGGAGACAACGAGAGCCCTGGCGAGGTCCTTCTGCGTCAAGCCCTGCAAGTCACGCAGCGCCGTTAGTCGTTCTCCGCGTGGATGCCCATCACTCATCGTTCTCGGCCTGGTCGATGTCGACGTGGAAGAAGTCTTCGACGTCGTCGTCGCCTGCGAATGACAGCGTCTCGAAGATTGACCCTCCAGCTTCGACCTCGAGCTCGAGGTCGCACTGGATGGCCTGCCCGTAATGTCCGGGTTCGGTTGTGTGCACTATCCTCAGGGTGAATACGACCCCGACCTGATCGGATTTGGCGTAATCCCAGAGCAACAGCAGTTCGACCGGCTGGCTTCCGGCAACGCTTAATTCGGGTAGGGGTGCCTGCCACGCACGTCGACGGACAGGGTTCCGCCCAGCATGGGGCACCGCGCGCCGATCCATCTTCCTGCGTTCCTTGAGCACCCTGAGACGCAACCCCAGCTCGGGGTGCACCAGAAAGAGTTGCCCCATCAGAGCCGGGTTGCCATCGACATGCCACCCGGGGGGCAGTAGTTCCCCTTCCAAGTTCTCGCGCAGCACGCAGCGGACGATCAAGGGTCGAAGGTGCGGGTACTTCACACGAGCGAGGCCCTTGGCTCGCGCCTCCGCCGAGGGGATTGCCACCGACATCGCCTCATAGAGACGGGGCCCCAACATCTTCGCCTGGACCTCAACGACGGAGCGCCACGCACTGTTGCTCATAGGACCCTTCCGGTTGGCATGTTGCTTATATTATGAGCACGATTGACAGTCTGCAAGCTGCTGCGAAGCCCGTGAGCTCAGGGGCGACAGTCCGGGCGAGTCTGACGTCCACGTCGCAACCGAGCCGTACTCCACTGGGCGTGGACGGCCTTCGCGTCGGGTTGGTCGTACACCGAGTGCAGGAGGGCTTTCACGGCCGGCCAGGCGCTCTTGGGGCACACGTCCATCAAGTTGGCCGCGTAGTGCGTTCGGCAGCGTTGCCAGGTAGCGCCGGGCAGGTTCGCCGCGATCGCTTCGACCAAGCCGGCGTGGGCGTCGCTGGTGACCAGCATCACTCCTTGGAGGCCGCGGGCGACCAGGTCGGCGAAGAACGTGTTCCACGCCTGCTTCGTCTCTGAGGTGACGACCTTGATGCCCAACACCTCGCGGTGACCATCGGCGTTCACCCCGGTCGCGATGAGCACAGCAGCGTTCACGACCCGCCCGTCCTCGCGGACCTTCATGGTCAGGGCGTCGGCGGCCACGAACGTGAACGGGCCCGCCTCGTCCAGGGGTCGGGTCCGGAACGCGGTCACCTGCCCGTCCAGGTCGGCGGCCATCCGGGACACCTGCGACTTCGACAAGCTGGTGATCCCCAACGACTGGACCAGCTTGTCGACCCGGCGAGTGCTGACGCCCAACAGGTAGCAGGTCGCGACCACGCTGATCAGGGCGGCCTCGGCCCGCTTGCGCCGCTCGAGCAGCCACTCGGGGAAGTAGGACCCCGAGCGGAGCTTCGGGACCGCGACATCGATCGTGCCGACCCGGGTGTCGAGCTCGCGGTGCCGGTAGCCGTTGCGTTGGGTGACCCGGTCGGGCGACGGCTGGCCCCACTCGGCGCCACACACCGCGTCGGCCTCCGCGCTCAACAAGGCGTTGATCACCGTCGCGAGCAGGTGCCGCATCAGGTCGGGCGACGCATCGGACAACGCTTGGCCCAACAGGCGTGCCCACCCTGCCAGTCGAGTAGTGGTGGAACCGGCTCGAGAACTGAAGCCACTGCTTCCATTCGTCGCTGTTGGACAGGGTGCCGAGCTTGGTGGCGAGCAGCTCGTGGGCCTGCTTCAGGTCGGCTTCCCGCTTGGCGGCGAACTCGGCCTTCAGCTCCTCGGTGTAGTCGCGGCGGCCGCCGTTGCTGTGGCTGGCCATGTTCCGATCCATGTCTGCGTGCGGCGAGGTGGCGGCTTTCCACGCGGCGGTGGCGTCGGTGTAGATCTGCCGCCATTCGGGGCGCAGGTGTTCGGCGGGTCGCCAGTAGTGAGTGACCTGCTCGACGAGCTGGGTGACGTCGGCGTCGGTGGCGGCCCGGCGGGCGTCCCCAGCGGGGTCGGCGTGGACGATCGCCGAGGTGGGTTTCGGTGCTGCGGTCCAGGCGACTTCGATCGCGTGCGAGCGGCCGTCGACAGCGGTGGCTGTGAACGGTTTCCCGGCGAGCTGACTGTTGAGGCGGTCTGCGACGCGGCTCGCGAACGAGTTGCGGGTGTTCATCCTCGGCGTCCGAGTGCGGTGTAGTGGTCGTAGTCCTCGATCAGTGGAGCGATCTGGTCGGGGGGTGCACCGGCGGCGCGGAGCTGCTCGATCCGCACGAGCAGGTCCTCGCGGATGAGCGGAAAATCGGCCAGGGGCGCGTCTTCGGCGGCCGCGGGCGACGGATCGTTGGTGACGTCGTGGGTCATGGTTCGGTTCCTTCCTGGGTCAACGCCGAGGCGCTTGTCGCTGTTGGGTGCTGGTGGGCGGTGTCCGGTGGGACACCTGCTGGGCGCGAGCGAGTGAGTCGCTGGCTCTGTCGCCGTCAACGTCGGGGGCCAACTGCTCGCGAAGGTGCGCCAATCCGGCACGCAGGGCTCGGTGACCGGTGCTTTCCGAGACGCCCAGCTCGCGGCCGATGCGATTGCCGGAGAGCCCTTGGGAGGCGAGGGTGACGGCGACGCGCTGGCGCGGGTCCATGCCGTCGATGGCTTCTCGGAGGGCTTGAACGCGCGGGTCCATCTTGTCGAGCAGGATGTCCTCGGGAGTGGGGGCGATCAGGCCGTCGCGGGCTGATCGCTGCGCGACGTCGTCGTTGAGTTCTGCCGCAGCCGGGGGACGGAAGGGATGCGTGTGGCCGTCCTCGTCGGTGATCGTCTTGGTGATCCGGACGCCGGCGTCGTCGATGGAGCGGCGGGTGTCGACGCTGATGGAGACGTGGGCGAAGTGGGACCACGAGGAGGCTCCGGGCTGGTAGCGGTGGGCCGCTTTGACCAGGTCGAGCATGACTTCGCTGTTGTAGTCCTCTCGCACGTCGCCCCTGGGGCCGCGGTCGCGGGTGAGCTTGAAGGCCAACGGCGCGACGGAGGTGACCAGATCGGCGATGGCCTGGTCCCCGGCGGCGATCAGGGCGGGCCACTTCTGCGGCGGGATGCCTGCGAGTTCGGCGGGCGGGTTGGTGGGGTCTGCGTTGCGTGCCGCTGCTCCCAGGTCACGCTCGCGCACCAGCTGTAGGACGGTCTCTTGGTCGAGTCGCACGCCACGCGCGACCCGTGGCGTCGGGGACTCGCGGTATTCGGCCCGACTGGGGGCGTCGGCCCCGACTTCTCTGGCCGGTGCGGGTTCCGGTTGCGGTTCAGGTTCCGGGATCGTGCGGATGGTGGCGTGCTCGGTGAGTGCGCGTACAGCGGCGGCGTCGAGCCGCGTCCCAACGGCTTGTCCAAGCGGGTGCGCGGTGGTCAGCTGGGCAACGATCGCGCTGGCTCCGACGCCGGATTGCAGGAGCGAGCGCAGCTGCTCGGCGGCGGGTTCCTCGTTCGGGGTGGTGAACTGCCGCATCGCGCGGCCGAGGGCGACCATGGCGTGCATCTCTGCGGGCCGCACCTCGCGGTTCGGCTGCCCGGTGAGGTTGAGCAGGCGGGCCTGGTGCTGTTCCGCCATGACCCGGATGTCGTTGCGGAGCACGTCGCCCACCTCGGGCGGGTCGATGGTGACCCGGTCGAGGAGACGAGCGGTGTGCCGCAGGATGGTCAGGTGGCCCTGCAAGACGCCGCGTTCGAGGGTGGGCAGGTCGCTGGAGGGCGGGACGCTGGCCAGGGCGAGTTGCCAGCGCGCCAGAGCGGCGCCAGTCTCGCTGGGAGCGGTCGGGTGGAACAGGGATGCCTCGAAGGCCCGTTCGCCAGCCTGGAGCCAACGGCGGGCCTCCAGCGACGTCGTCTGCACTTGGGCGTGGTGGCACAGCTGGTAGCTGGTCTGGGCCAGCAGGCGGGAGTCCCAGGCCGGGTTCTCGGAGGCGGCCAGCTGCGGCGTCAGGGCGCGCAGTTCTGCGCGGACGGCGGCGAACGGGTCGTCGGCCGGATCGGTGAGCGGGGGCGCATCGGCGGCGAGGAGCGCCCCGGTGGTGGCGCTCGCCATGAGGGCGTAGGGGCTTTGGGAGTAGATGGGGCCGAGGGCACGGCGGGCGTCGAGGATGACGCGGACGGTGGCTCCCCAGCTTTCGAGGACGCCGGGCTGGGGCTCGTCGCCGACACTCCAGGACAGTGCGTTCTGTGCGGCGCGGACGTCGGACCACATCACGAGGCCCCGACGTCGCTGGCGCCACGTAGCGCGAGGCGGATCTCGTTGACCTGGGCGTTGAGCTGGCCGAGGTCCGGGATGGCGGTGATCACGTCCAGGTCGAACTCCTGGAGAAGCCGCAGAGCGGCGTCCACGGTCTGCGCCAGGTCGAGGTCCGTCGGGAGGGGCGGGACAGGGGTCGGGCAGGGGTACTCGGTGGCCACCTGGTAGGCGATCGCGGCCGCGTGGAAGATCAGATCGCTCAGGGCGTCGGTCCGCAGGGCGCCGAGCGCGGCGGCGCGGCCGAGCATCTGGTCGACCTGGGCCAGGGACTGAGTGTCAAGCGTGATCGCGGGGGTCATGGGGTTCTCCTTCGAGGTGCGGTCTAGATGGCCTTCTCCCTTCACGAGAGGCACGGGGTGTCATCACCCCGGTGCTGGGCCTGGCGCGGGTCAGCGGCGGACACCTCCCAACTGGACGGACGCGATGCCGGGGGCCATTTCCTGAAGTCGTGTCGCGTTCTGAAGGTTCTGCTGAAGGTGGGGGTGGGGTGGGCCTGGCACCGCGAACTCCCGTGGAGGAACCGGCGCGGTGAGGACCGGGCCGGTCACCACGGCGGCCGCCGGGCCGGTTTCATCCGGCTCCGTCGCAGCGGCTTGGTTACGGCTGTCGGCCAGGGCTTTGGAGACGTCGGCGTAGCGCTGCTGCGCTGCGGTCAGTTCTTCGGCCTTCGGGAAGGGCTTGCCCTCGATCTCTTTGGCCTGGCTCACCGAGCGCTCGTAGTCAGGCTGCTTGAGTTGCAGCTCGGTGATGCGCTTGGGGATCGCGGTCGTCAGGTTCTCGAGTCGGGTCACCGTGCCACGGTCGGCGGCACGCTCGTTGATGCCGATGTCGTCGCTGAACGCCACCACGCCGGGGGCGTCCGGCATCGTGAACTTGAAGCTGTAGTAGCCGTACTTCATGCCGACTTGCCGGTGGGCGTAGATGTCGTGCCCGCCGAGGTGGGCGATCTTGGTGGGCTGGCCGACGAAACTCAGGGCTCGCTGGAGCTGTGCGACGGCTGCGGTCCGGTCGGACACCGGGACACCCTTGGTGTCGCGCTCCCCCGCTGCCATGCGGCCCGCCGCCGGCACGAACACCTCCATGCGGAAGGCGTCGCCTCGGGTGTCGACCGTCTTGGCGGCGGCCGCCTGGAGCTTGGGCAGTTCGTCAGCAATCTGGGCCAGCTTCTCCTCGCCCGTCTTGATCGTGGCCCGCAGCGACCAGTTGGAGCGTTCGTGGGCGCGGGCCAGTCGCGTTAGGCGCGCCAGGTCGCGTTCGGCCTCGGCGTGCTCCAGCAGCAGCGGGTTGCCGGCGATGGAGGCTTTGATCTCGGCGTAGTTGAGGGCGGCCTGGCCGATGTCCTCGACGCTGCGTTCGACGCCGCGTCCGGTCATGACCTGGTCGATGAAGCGTGCCTTGCGTTCGAGGGTCGACCAGAGGAAGCCGTCGAAGGAGCGGTCGGTGACGACGTTGGTGACCATGACTTCGGGGTTCTGGTTGAGCTGCCGGATGCCGCGGCCGTCGCGCTGGGTGAGGTCGGCCGGACGCCAGGGGGCGTCCAGGTGCATCAGGTGGATCACGCGGGGCTGGATGTTGACGCCGGTGCCCATCTTCGGGGTCGAGCCGATCAGGACCGCGACGTGGCCGTTGCGGCACGACTCCAGCAGTTGCGCCTTCTCGTTGTCGTTGTGGGCCTCGTGGATGAACCGGATCTTCTCGGGCGGCATCCCGCGCTGCACGAGGGCGTCCTTCAGAGCGCCGTAGACGTGGAAGCCCGATCCAGGCGTGGACAGGTCACAGAACACGACCTGGAGGGCTCCCTTGACCGGCGACGGCTGCCCGGTGGGGTCGAGGTAGGTGTAGTCGCGAGTCTGTTCCCAGACGCGGTGGAGGAGCTTCGCGGCTGTCGAGACCTTGCTGGGCTGGAGGTCGTCGTTGGGCAGGCCGACGAGGCGGACGTCGAGGGCGGCGAGGCGTCCGTCGGTGCCGATCTTGAGCATGTTGTCGACGCTGGGGTCGACGCCGCCGCTCGAGACGCGGTCGGCGCGCTCCCCCAGGTCTTTGGTGTAGCCGGTCAGGGCGTCGCTGGCGGGCACGATCAGGGTGTGCGGGAGCCGCTCGCCGTCCTCGGGCCGTGGGGCGATGGCGGGGACGGGCAGCTTGAGATCCTCGGGGGTCTTCACGTCCCCGAAGGCGTGGAACATCGCCAGCAGCTCGGGCACGTTGTTGAACTTCGCAACCCGGTTCTTCCAAACCAGCCGCTCCCCGCCGGCCACCGAGAGTTCGGGGGCGGTGACCACCTCGGCGAACGTGGCGATCCACGAGTCCATGTCGTCGATGCCGACGCGCTCCAGGGCGGCTGGGTCGATGTAGCGCTGCATGACGTACATCTCGGCGATCGAGTTGGCGATCGGGGTGGCCGTCGCTCCGACCATGACGCGGTCCTGGCCGAGCGTGTTGCGGTGGTAGTCGATCTTGGCGAACAGGTCCATGGCCCGCTTGGAGCCGTCGATGTTGACGTCACGGACTGCGGACACGGTCTGGAGGTTCTTGAAGTCGTGCAGCTCGTCCACGCCCAGGTAGTCGAAGCCGGTCTGCTCCCAATTCAGACCGTCGTCGCGGGCGACGTCGCGCTGGGCGCGCAGCTTCTCCTCTCGGGAGGCCAGCTGCTTCTCGATGCGGCGCAGCGCTGCCCCGGAGCCGTTTTCGCCCGCCTTGAGTCGGGTGATCTGCTCGCGGGCGGTCGCGATCTGGCGCTCTTCGAACGCCTGCTCGTTCTCCGGGGAAAGCTGGATGCGCTGGAAGGCGGTGCGGGTCATGATCACCGCGTCCCAATCGTTGGTGGCGATCTTGGCGATGAACCGGCGGCGGTTCTCGACGTTGAGGTCGTCCGAGGAGGCGGCCAGGATCTTGGCCTGCGGGTACAGCTGGAGCCAGTCGCCGGCGAACTGGTTGAGCATGTGGTTGGGCACTACCATCGCGGCCTTGTGGATCAGCCCGAGCCGCTTCAGCTCCGAGATCCCGATGATCATCTCGGCGGTTTTCCCGGCGCCCACAGAGTGGAATAGACCCACCGAGCGCTCGTGGATCATGCGGGCGATCGCGGCCCGCTGGTGGTCGCGTGGCGTGAACGACTTAGTCAGGCCGGGGAAGGTGAGGAGAGAGCCTTCGTAGCTGTAGTCGCGCAGCACCGTGGAGTTGAAGCGGCGGTTGTATTCGGCGACCAGGCGGGCCGTCCGGTCGGCGTCCTGCCATATCCAGTCGTTGAACGCTTCCTGGATCACAGCCGCCTTCTCGGCGGCTGCCGTGGTCTCGAACGTGTTGAGGACCCGCTTCTTATCCTCGGTGGTGTCGTAGACCTCGATCGGCTCCTGGCCGAGCATCTTCTTGAACAGCTTCCCAGCGGGCAGCCGGCTCGTCCCGAACTCAGCCGTCGCTCGCGCGCCCCACTCGCCGCCGTCGACGTCCCAGCTCGACCCGACCAGCCGCTTGACCTTGCAGTAGGTCGAGTCGGTGAGGTGATTCAGGAAGGCGGTGTAGTCCTCGTCGGCGATCCAGATGGCGCCGACCGTGGTGGAGATGTCGCCTGCCGGAATGTCGCGCGGCAGGACGGCCTCGAGGTCGGCGATGTGGTGAGCCCACCGGCCCGGCTCGTTCAGGTCTGCGGCCCGGGCGGCGTCCAGCTTCTCCCTCACGTTGCCGGACAGGTACTCCGCGCGGGTCGCCCAGCGGTCGCCTCCGGGCAACTCGAAGACCTGATCCCCCAGTTGCTCGATCGCCTCGGCGCGATCGACTCCCATTAGCCGCGCGATCTCGTCGACGTCGACGCGGCCGACGGTGTCCAGCACCACCGCCAGGCCATCGGACGCCGTCTCGACGCCCTGGACGGGCTGGCGGGGCACGATCTGCCGGTTGATCAGGATTCCGGCCGGGTCGGCCGTCTGGCGGTCGCCGTCGAAGACTTCCAAGGCCAGGACGAGCGCCCCGTAGGGGTCGCCCAGCATGAGCCTGACGGCGGGCGGGGTGATGCGCGCGTAGGCTTCCTCGCCGGTGTCGGGGTCGACGCGGCCGGTGCGGCGCAGCGTGTAGCGGTTGATCGGCCCATACGCCTTCACGTAGGACCGCCAGCTCATCGCCAGGGTCTGTCGCTGGGTGTCCAGTTGCGGGGTGTCGTCCAGGTTCGCGGCCTCAGCGGCGATCAGGGCGCGGGTCTGGTCGCGGAGCCGCAGCAGGGCTGCCAACTCTGGGCCTTGGACGCCGCGCGGGAGACGCAGCGGCACACGCGAGCCGTCCTCGACGACGCTGAACCCGCCGCCGGGGTTGGCGATGAGCATCCCGTCGATGTCGTCGGGCATGGCGGGGACGAACCCTGCTGCCCGCTGCTGCTGTACGGCGGTGCGCGGGGCGAAGACCAGGCCCTGCTCGCGGGCGTCGGCCACCACGGCGGCGAGGGCGTCGCGGAGCGCCTCGTGGGCGTCTCGTCCGGGGTGGGGTTCGACCTGCATGGCGAACGCGCCGTAGGCGCCGACGTCGCCGACCATCGTGCCCAGCACGTGGTCGGGGTGGTCGAGCCAGTAGCGGTTGACTCGGAGGCGTTCGGAGGCGTCGGGGATCCTGGAGGCGCGGTTGGGGGCGTCGACCCAGGCCGTCTCATCGAAGGGTTCGCCGGGGCCGTCCGCGTCCTCGCGTCGTCGCAGGATCAGCAGGTCCGAGCCCGCCTCAGTGCCAGCCGCGCGGCGGTGTGCGCCGTTCGGGAGGCGGATGGCGGCGACCAGGTCGGCGTGCTCAGCGAAGGCGCGGCGGGCGGCCGGGTTGGTGGAGTCCATCGTGTAGGTGGAGGTGATGAAGGCGACCATGCCGCCGGGGCGAGTCAGTTCCAGCGACTTGGCGATGAAGTGGTTGTGCATCGACAGCCGGCGGCTGTTGTAGCGCGGGTCGTGGAGGGTTACGTCAGCGAAGGGGACGTTGCCCACGGCGGCGTCGAAGTGGCCCGTGGGGAACACGGTGGCCGCGAACGACTCGTTGCGGACCTGGGCGTTGGGGTACAGGTGGGCGGCGATGCCAGCGGTGATGGGGTCGAGTTCGATGCCCACCATCTCGGCGGTCGCTGGGGCGAGGCCGATGAACGTTCCTGCGCCGCATCCAGGCTCCAGGACGCGGCCGCCCTCGAAACCGAGATCCTGGAGTGCCTGCCAGATCGGCTGCACCAGGGCGGGGTCGGTGTAGTGAGCATTGATGGTGGTACGTCGGGCGGCGTCGTACTCACTGTCGGAGAGCAGCTCGCGCAGCTGCGCCCGCTCGGCCGCCCACTCCGGTTTGTTCTCGTCAAAGACGTGCCACAGCGTGTTGTGGCCCCAGCCGCCCCACCGGGCGAGGACGGCCTGCTCCTCCGGGGCGGCTGCGCGTCCCTCGGCCTCGAGGGCGCGCAGCGTCTCCAGGGCGGCGACGTTAGCAGCGAAGCGCGCCTTGGCCCCGCTGGGTGCCAGTAGCTCCTGCGACGATGGGACGAAGGCGATCGCGGGCTCGGCCGGGGCAGGGGCTACGGCAGCGGCAGGGGCTCCTGCTCGCTCTCCTCCGTCGGCGGCAGGCACCACTGCGCCACGATCGTCTCCTTGGCCGCCATCTTGGCCTCCTGGATGCGACCCACCTTGTGGAAGTAGTCCTCCCCCGGCTGGTCCGGCTCCAGCAGCTGCGCCGTCAGGCTCAGCCACTCCTCGTGAGCCCTCTCCCCCAAAGCCTGGAAGTAGGCCGTCGGGTTCTCCAGCCGGCTCAACGCCGTGGGTGCCATCTCCTGCCAAGCCGTCATCGCCTGGCGTCCGAACTCGTTCATCGTTGACCTCCTCCTCACTCGATTCTCCCCACCAAGCCTCTAGCGACGGCTGCGGGTCTTCGACCTTTCGACGTGGCATGGGCTTGCTCTCCTGTGGGCGCGGACGTTGTTGCCCCTAGAAAGCGAAAAACCGCCGAGTTACGACCCCTCCCATCCGAGTCGCAGATCGAACCGACCTGCGACACTGATCGGCTCTGTCAGGATGAGACTCGTATCGCCCGCATCGGAACGGGGGTCGGGACCATGAATCGCGCCTGGGCCTACATTCCGCACGCTCAAGAAGGCGACCGCGCACGGATCGAGCACCAGATCGGCCGCCCGTTGGAGTCCTGGTTTGACGATCCCTCCAGGCGCGACCAAGTCCTGAGCGGACTCCAGGGCGGCGACCTCCTGATCGTGGCCAGCCTCGGCGACCTCGGGCCGACGGCGGGTGCGGCACTGCGACGTGTCGTCCCCTTGCTGCAACGCTCCGTCACGATCTACGCGCTCCAGTCGAGGCAGACCATCCGTCCGGCAGACGCCCCCCCTCTGGCCCTGTTCGCTGGCCTGCAGCGGCCGTCGAGGCAGAGCAGCAACGGTCCCGCACCGGCCCTGACCGACGCCGACATCGCCACCATTCGTGAGCGGATAGCGGACGGGGAAACGCCGAAACAGATCGCCGACGACCTGGGCGTCCATCGCAGCACCCTGTACCGAGCCCTGGCGCGGCGCATCCCCTAGCCCCCGAAACTGTCGGAGCGAGACACGAAGCTGGCCTACATGAGCCTGACCGTGTGCCCACGGTGCGGCCGAGTGACCCGCACGGGCGCACCGACCGCCGCTCACCAGCGACGCTGCGAGGCTGAGGCCTGTCCCTGGACCCGTGACGATTGCCTGCGTCACCACCACATCAGCTGCGACCAGTTCTACTGCGTCCGCTGCCACGCGCGATGGGCCGAGACCCTTCCAGTCGAGCCGCTCCTGGCGATGCAGCCCGCCCTGATCTGACCTCTGCGGCGTCGCCATCCTTTCGACCTAACGTTCCTCCGCGCCGCGTTCGGCGAGCGCCTTGGAATCGCGCCAGGCTTCGGGATCGGCCTGCTTGGGACGGTAGGTGACCGGCTCGTAGCCCAGAGGGAGGCGCCTGCGTTCGGCGGGCGTACCGAGGCTGAAAAGGTAGCGGTGGAGGCCGCGGTGGCGGATCTTGCGGACTCCAGCGGCGTCCAGGGCGACCCGCAGCCAGGCAGCAGGGTCCTCGCCGTTGCGGCGCGGGCGGGCCCCGGCGTCCAGGAGCCGCGTCTCGGCGTAGGCGTGGCCGGTTTCCTGGCGGCGGATCTTCTGGAGCATCCGGTCGTTCAGGACAGTGCCGTCCGGCATCAGGTTGATGGTTCGGGGGGTGGCCCGACCGGTGTAGGTCGCGTTGCCGAGGGCTTGGTAGACGATCCCCACGTGGCCCGGCAGGACGAGCCGGCCGCTGCGGTCACGGCGGGGTTGGGGGTCGGCGAACGAGACCAGGCCCCGCAAGCCGACCTGGCGGGCCTGTTCGAAGACCCTGGCGAGGAAGAAGCTCTCGGCGTTCGAGGGGACGCTGTCGAGGCAGGTGAGGCGCGCTAGAACGGCGCTCTCGCGGTAGGGCTCCAGGGTCGGGAAGGCGGTCGTGAGGACCTTCTCCGACGGTGGGACGCCGAGGACGACGGCCCCGACGAGGCGGCGGGTGTCGGTCTCGATCAGGCCGTAGCTGCGCAGCGCGGCCGGGAAGGACGTCCCGGCGTAGTGATGCTCTGCGCAGAACAGCTGCGCCTCGCTCTCGCGGATGGCCTCGACGAAGTAGCGACGTTGGTCGAAGCCGCCCTCGCTGACATGCCGCCAGCTCATCTCGTGATCGGTCCAGCGCTGGCACCAGGGCGATACGGCACCGCCCTCGAGTCCAGGGAGGAGGTCTTGCAGGGTCGGCACGTGGCCGCCCACCGAAGTGGACGGCTGCGCTAGGGCGGTGAGAGTCACAGGGCTCCTTCCGGGTCTAGGGCGTCGTCGCGGACGCCCAGGTCATAGCCACCGAGGGGCGAGCGGCCGGATACGTGCCGGTCGCCGTAGGGGCTGCGGGCGGTGCGGATCGGGGCTCCATCGAAGAGCCACTCGGCCGGGTAGTGGTCCTCGACCCAGGCGAGCAACGCTGCGGTCTTCTGCGTGGAGTCCAGGCGGTCGGCGAGCTTGCGGGGGACGATCGGCAGCCCACGCCAGCCGGGCATCGCGTGGTCGTGCCACGCCTCGACCGCCGCGTTCTCACTGTCGGCGATCAGGTGCCAGCGGCACACCGCGCAGTTGGCCTGGTAGAGCAGGCCGCCCTCGGGTCGGTGATCAGCGGTGAACAGGTCGAAGGAGTGGCCGTGGCCGGTGAACGACTTGACGCACAACGCCCGGTGCCACATGCCGCTGTCCAGGAAGCAACCGAAGGTGCCGTGCTCGGCGATGTAGCGATCGAACGCGGCGTCGAGGTCGGCGGGCAGGTAGTAGTCGGCGGTGTAGGCCAGCGGCGCCCCGGTCCAGGGGGTCTCGGCGATCTCCTGGCGGGCGAGGTCGGCGAGGTCGAACAGGGCGTCCTGGAAGGCATCGGCGCCGGCGAGGTGGATCTTGGTCATGTCAGGCCGCCTGATCCAGAACCTTGGCGACCTGGGCGCCGATCCAGTGGGCCACGTTCACGGCGACCGCGTTGCCTGCCTGCATCTGCATCTGCGAGGAGTTGCCGTGGATCACGTAGTCGCCGGGGAACCGCTGGGCGTTCGCGGCCTCGCGAGGCTTGAGCATCCGGAAGCGGGCGTCCATCACGTCCTCGTCGGTGATGGTGGCGACGCCGTGCTGCTCGTGTGTCGCCATGGTCGACAGCGGGCCCTCCTGGACGCCGTAAGCCTTCGAGCCCTTGCGGTACGGGATCACCAGGGACTGGTTGAGGCGGGCCAGGGTGGCGGGCATCGGCTCGTCCACGGTCTTGTTCATGTGGCCGATGGGGCCGTAGTCGAGGCCGCCGTGGTGCTTGGAGATGAACGCGCCGTCGGGGACGGTCAGGCCGTGGTGGAAGCCGGAGGCGGTCATGGTGGCCAGGGGGTCGGTGACAGGGAGGGCACCGCCGTGGTTGCGGAGCATCGTGACGAATGGGGCGGTGAGCGCAAGGCCGTAGGCGTCGCGGGTGAGCATGGTGCGGTGCGGCTCGTCCAGGGCCGAGCGGGCGTCGGTGTTCCAGGTGCCACCGGCCGGGACGACGAGGGCCTCCCCCAGCTTGACGGTGGCCGTCGAGAAGGGGCGGGTGTGCGGGTCGAAGTGGCGGCCGGTGTCGTGCTGGCCGTGGGTGACGGAGAAGACGAACTCGCCATTGGTGGCGATGCCCTGCTGGGCGGTGTTGACCTGGGTGGGGACCGGCGACGTGGCGGCGGGCCAGACCCGCAGGTAGCGGTTGTTGGCGCCGGACGCCGCGTCGTAGGTGTTGCCGGAGGCCGCGACGAGGGCGGGGTTACCGATGGTCTCCAGGCCGACACGGATGCGCCGCATGGTCGCCGGGGAGAGGGGCTTGTCGCGGTCACCGATGCGGGTGCCGAGCTCGGTCCAGTCGATGGCCGAGGCGGCGGGGGCGACGAAGGGCTCGACGATGCCGTGACCGGCCGGGCACTGGTACAGGTACTGCGGGCCGTACTTGCCGATGCGGCGAGCGGGCGTCTGGCCCTTGCGGGGCTTCCACCACTGGATCGCCGGGACGGCAGTGCCACAGTCGGGGCACCAGGCCAGCGGGCGGGGCTCCAGATCGGGCTGACGGATGCCGTTGCGGAGGAAGACGATGTAGAGCCGATCGCGCCACTGCGGAGCGGGCGGGTTGTCCGGACCCCACACGTGGGCGGCATTCACGGACACGAACTGGTACGAGTAGCCGAGCGTTGACATGGCCCCGAGCCAAATGTCGAAAAGCTCCCACTGAGCCGCCTCGACGACGTTCTCGATGAGCACGGCCTCGAAGCGGAAGAGCTCGGCCGCCCGCACAACCTCCCAGAAGGTCACCCGGGTGCGCTCGAAATCGCCGCTCCCAACGTGGCCGGCGGCCTCGAAGGAATCCAGAGGGTGTCCCTTCTTGCGGCGACCGCCCGCCGGGGAGACCTCCGTGCAGATCGGAGAGGCCCACAAAGCCCGAGCTCGGGGCAGGGTTCGCAGGTCGATGGCCTGGATGTCGCCGCACAGGTGTTCGGTGTTCGGGTGGTTCGCCGCGTGGGTCGAAATCGCTATCTGGGAATGATTTGCTGCAACACGGATATTCCATCCCGACTCGGCCAATCCAGTGGACGAGCCCCCCATTCCGCAGAAGAAGTCCAAAATCGTCAGATCGCTGCTCGTCTGGGTGTTCATCATCATTCTCCCTCGCCTTCCTTGATGCAACCCCTCTTGTCTTATGGTATCGCTAGCGATACCTTGGAGCAAGAGGGAACGAGGTTCCTTCGGAAGGAGATGAAGCGATGAACACCATCGAGACGTGCGGCGCAGCAGGCGCCCAGATCCTCGTCGCCAGCGACCAGGACGAACTCACCGACCTCTTGGATGACTACGACGGACTGCCCGTCATCAGCATCGAGAACGGCGCCGGCCACAGCTACGTGATCACCGGCACCCCCGGCCAGCTGCTCGACTTCGCCGCCCGCATCAACATCGCCGCCTACACGGCGTGGGCGCTGGCGACCGAGGGACTCCCCGAGGGTGCGGCCGTGGCGCACGAGGACGGGGCGAAGCCGGACGCCGCCGACGACCAGGACGCAAAGGACACGCTGGTCCACCTCGACCTCCACACCACCGACGCCTCCAACCTGATCCGCCTGCTGAAGACCGCCGCCGAGCACGAAACCCGCCCCGGCGTCCGCGAGTCCGGCGAGCGGATCTACGAGGATCTCCAGAACGCCCGCCTCGCGGCGGCCGAGCGGAACCCGCTGTGGTGGGACGACGCCAGCTACATCACGTACCAGTCCGAAGATCCCGGCGGCATGGAGTGGTTCGACGATGACGCCGACCAGACCCCCGCAGAGGCAACGCCGCCCAGCGCCGAAGTCGAAGCCGAACCCATCCCGTTCTGAAAGTCCACCGGGGGCCCCGGGGAAGGGGCTGGCACACCGTCCTCCTTCCTCGGCTGGCCCCCGGCCCCCAATCACACCCACACACCCATCTCGCCAGCTAAGGAGCCACACACCATGTCCAAGGCCCGTCGTTCCCACTTCGACACCGACACCGCCGCCGCAGTCCTGCTCGGCTGGGGGTGCTTCCCCACCCGCGACTTGCGCCTCGAGGCCGCGTTCGCGGTCAGCAACCACCCGGAGCGGTTCAGCGCCGAGGTGAAGCGTGAGGCCCTAGCCCTGCTCATCCGCAGCAGCCAGCACGGCACCCGCGAGGCGCGTCAGCGCGTCGAGCACGACCTGGCGCGCACCGAGCGGGAGGGGCGCGTTGCCGCTGCCTGATCCCGTGCGGGGTCCGCTACCGTCGTGGATGGACCACACCAGCACGGGAGGCGGAGCGTTGCGCACCTACACCACGAAGGAAGCAGCGTCCGTGGCCGGCTACGCCCCCGAGGGCTTCAGGGCCATGATGACCAAGCAGCGCAACCGAGGCGGTCCCGACTGGCGCGTTCCTGGCCCCGATACTCGCACTCCACTGTGGGACGCCGACGCCATCGACTCGTGGGCGGCCCAACTGCCCAGCAACGGTCCCGCGAGAGCTGGACGCCCCAAGACTCCCGCTTGGGGCGTCGCTTGCGTCCTCCCATACTGCCAAGGCCATCCGACCATCCGGGACGCCTCCGAGCACGCATCTCAGCTCACCGAAGCCGCCGACCAGCTGTGGCGCAGCATCCAAGCAACGACGAGCGAGTGACCTCGCAGCGCCCTACGGCAGTACGCCCAGCTCGTGAAGCCAGTGCGCCAGCTGCGCTGACGCAGCGGCCATGCGCACGGCCCAGAGGATGAACTGGTAACGGCGGGGCAGGCGCTCCTGCGCCGGCCGGTTCCGTGCGGGCTCGCTCGGCACGGGCTGGTCCTGGTTGGTTTCCATCTCGCGACCCCCTTCGGGTTCGTCTCTCGGTCGAGCAAGGTGCCCGGCCTTCTAGACGCCCCCTAACGGGCGCCGATGTTTTGGCGGCCGGGAGAGGGCGGGAAGAGGGACCATCCAGGCCGTATGGACCTGGCGGGCTCCCTTCCAAGGGGGTTGGTGTGTCAGTGGTCGTAGGTAGCCGAGGCAGCCCTTCAGCCAGTCGCCGATCGGTGGTGCCAAGAGACACAAGCGGGGCGCCGCTGCGGCAACAGCGACGCCCCGGAAGATCTGCACCCAGGCGCTCAGCGCGGAACTTCCTGGGCAGGCGCAGCCGGGCGGTGCACCGGCTCGTGGGATAGACGCTGGCCCCTGTTCAGGCCCATCCGCTCGGCCTCCAGAGGGGTGATCTCGGCCGCGTCGGCGGCGACCTGGCCCTCGATCGTGGTGGCGGACCTGACCAACGGTCCCGCCATCTCCACCGGCGTTTCCTTGGCCCAGGTCCGCGCTTTCTCGCCTGCCTCCGGGGCGTGGTCGGCGTCGGGCGGGGTGTCGGCCATCAGGTTCTCGGCCCGGCCAGCCTCGTCCTCCTCGATCTCGCGCAGCATGACGCGCTGACCTCGCGGCGCCCGCCTGCTGTCGTTGGGGTTCTCCTCGTCGGAGGCGTCGGCGTCGTCGTCCAGGTCGCGACGGCCGGACAGGTCGTCATTGCGCGGTCGCGGAGCGTCCGGCGCGGTGGAGGGCTGCGGTGCCTCGGGACGCTCGTCCTCGTCGCCCAGGGCGGACTCGAGGATGCGCTCGCGGCGCAGGCGGGTGAAGTCGTGCGGGTCGTTCATGTTGGTGCTCCTTCAGGAAGTGTGAGAGGGGCCGTCTACGGTGGCGGCCATGTCGTCGCGGATCGAGTCCCCCTGGGGCTCGTTGGATGGCCGGGTGGCCGCGACAGCGGCCGCAGAAGAAGCGCGCCAGGCCGAAGCGTCCGTGCCGGAACGCATGGCTCAGTCCTGGCTCGCTGACGGCTTAGTGCCCCAGGGCGGCGAGGAGCGCCCCGTCGAGCACGGCCGGTGGGTGGAGTACCGCTTGAGAGAGCGCTGGCTGCCCGCCCTCTTGATCGCGTGGCGACGCGACAGTCGGGATGGGCCGTGGCTGGCCCGCGTGGTCCTGGTCACAGAGCCGGGCGTCGCCGCAGAAGCATTGATCCACCAGGATCTCGTGCGGCTTCCCTCCAGCCTGCCGCCATCGAGGTAACGCATCAGCCGTTCGCCCTTCGGCGAGCAGCGGCTTCAAGGGTCATGGCGCGCTCGTGTGTCGCCAGCGAGGAGTCGTGCAGCCGAAGCCGCTCGGCCCACACCAGACCCATGCCGCACCGCAGCACCTCGGCGTCGCCTGCGTCGCACAGCTCGTCGCGGTAGCGCCGCTGCCAGCGGGGAGCCAAGTACGTCAGCGCCAGCACCGTACACGCCGCCAGGGCGAACCCGAACCGGGGCGTCCCCCACTGCTGCCACAACGCGATGGGGCCATACACGAACCGAATCGCCCAGGCGGACCGGATGAGCGGGAACCGCAGCAACGCCCGCGCCGGCCCACCGAAGACAGCCCCGACCAAGCTCGACGGAAGCCAGAACAGTTCGGCGAGACCGTGAAGGAAGCCGTCACCCTGAACCTTGCGCGTGCCGAGCGTCCAGCAGGCAGCCGCACAGAAGGCCTCGGGGTCGCCCTGGCCACGCAGCAGCGCCAGCATGGTGGGAGCGGGGACCGCCAGGTCGTGATGCGTCAGGGCTTCGACCCCGGCACGCGCGTCCGTGTCGATCCAGACCCTCGGCTGTCCACGCCCACGCAGATCCTGAACCGGGATCAGGACGGCCCACACAGCAGCAGCTTCGGACTCGGTGCTCGGCCGGACGCCATGAACCCAGCCGAACAGTGGCGGCCACCAGCGAACGCCGAGAACGACCGCCAGCAGCACCGCGAGCACGAGCGGGAACCAGGCACCGAAGAGCACGCTTGCCGCCAACCACACGAACCCGCTGAAGAGGCTCGGGATCACGCGGACCAGCACGCTGTACTTGCGCCACCCACCGCCGACTCCTCCGCCGGCGGACGCCGCACGTTCCGACTTGTTCGCCATCGTCGTGGTCACGACGCCGTCCGCTGCTCCGCAGCCGTCTCCAGGGCGACCCCTTGTGCGTCGATCGCCAGCTCAGTCACCGCAGCCGGCGGCGACGCCGCATCCTGGTCCTCGCCTTCCTCGGCGACGTCCTTGGCCAACTGACGCAGCCGTCGCAGCTCAGCGAGCGAGGCCCCGCCGCACCACTCCGACACGTCCGCCGCGCTCAGGCCCTCAGCGAACAACGCCTCCACAGCCCTCCCCGCCCTGGCCTGGCCCTTGCGGCACTGCTCGGTCCCCAGCGCGAACTCGACGGCCGCACGCTCGATCCGCTCGTCCTTCTCCCGCAGCGCCGCGCGACGCCGGTCACGCACCAGCGCCACCTCACGACGCGCCCGCGCCCGCGTCGAGTCGTTCTTCTTCGCCATGGTCTCCCCTTCCCTTGGTCATCAGAGGCCAACCCGCGTTGCACCCCTCGCCTCTAGAAAGCGAAAACAGGCCGAGTTACGACCCCTCCGAGCCCAAGAAGTTTTCAGATCGCCGATCCAGCCCACTCGACAGACTTGCCGCACGCCACCCCCGACCTCCTGGACACACCCGCACGGACCCCCCGCCAGGCCGCCCCGTGCCCACCAGCACATCCGCTGACCGAGCCACCCGATAGAGCACCTCGACAGCCCCGTTCCCGCAGAATGTCCCCACACCCGTTTTCGCCAGATCCCGGAACCCACACACCTCTTGCATGCGGCTGACTAGGGGTTTCGCGCATCAGACCAGTCTGTGTCTGGACCGTCGACCGCCTCTAGTGGAAATTTCCCAAAACTCGTGCCGCTCGGAGGGGTCGTAACTCGCCTCTTTTTCGCTTTCTAGAGACGTGATGAGTCTGCACAAGATCACCGCCGGGTCCGGGTATGACTACCTGACCCGGCAGGTGGCGCTGCATGACCGCTCCGAGGGCGTTGGACCTTCTCTCGCGTCCTACTACACCGAGCGCGGTGAGACTCCCGGCGTCTGGGTCGGTTCTGGGCTGGCCGGTATCGACGGCATCGAAATCGGCAGCGTCGTGACACCGGACCAGATGCAGTCGCTGTTCGGCGCAGGCCGACACCCGAACGCCCTCCAGATCGCGGCGGCCCTCGAGTCCCGCGAAGACCTCACACCGGCAGAGCGCGAAGCCGCCATGAACCTGGGCAAGCCGTTCCGCGTCTTCGAGCACGACGTCTCGGAGTTCCGCGTCGAGGTGGCTCGCGCGTTCACCACCTACAACCGCTCGATCGGAGCGGCCTCCGGTGCTCCGATCCCGCTCGACGAGCGCGCACGCATCCGATCCAACATCGCTCGCCAGTTCTTCGTCGCCGAATACGGCCGCGAGCCGCTGGACGCCCGAGAGCTGTCAGGCCATCTGGCTCGCCTTTCCCGGCAGCAGACGACCGCCGTAGCGGGGTACGACCTGACCTTCTCCCCCGTCAAGAGTGTCTCCGCGCTGTGGGCCGTTGCACCGACCGATCTAGCCGCTCGGATCGAGCAGGCTCATCACGCCGCGGTCGGCGATGCCTTGGCGTTCATCGAGCGGGAGGCACTGTTCACGCGCCTGGGCGACGGCGGCGTTCGCCAGGTTGAGGTCAAGGGTCTGGTGGGCACCGCCTTCACGCACCGCGACTCCCGCGCCGGCGATCCCGATCTGCACACCCACGTCGCGGTCGCCAACAAGGTTCAGACCCACGACGGACGCTGGCTTTCGATCGACGGTCGGGTGCTGTTCAAGGCCACCGTGACGGCCTCCGAGGTTTACAACACCGCGCTCGAACGGCATCTGGCGGAGTCCCTCGGTGTGGCGTTCGCAGCCCGCCCTGGCACCGACCCCGAGAGGCGACCGATCCGGGAGATTCAGGGCGTTCCGCAGACGCTCACGGAGGCATGGTCGCGTCGTCGCCAGGCCGTCGAAGATCGGCGCGCCGAACTCGCCGCCGAGTTCCAGGATCGCCACGGCCGTCCGCCGACGGCGACCGAGCAGATTGCGCTTGCACAGCAGGCCACGCTCGACACCCGTGAGGGCAAGCACGCGCCCCGCACGGTCGCTGAACAGCGTGACACGTGGCACCGTCAGGCGGTCTCGGTGTTGGGCGGCGAGCGTGCCCTGGAGCGGATGCTGGCCGACGCCCTGCGCTCCACCAGCCACTACCACCCGCGTGCTGCGCGGACGGTGCGCGATGACGCCTGGTTCGAGCAGACCGCCGCGGGCATCGTGCGGACCGTGCAGGGCTCGCGTGCCACCTGGCAGGACTGGCATCTACGCGCCGAGGCGTACCGGGTCGCCCGCGCCGCCGAGGTTCCCAGCCGCGACCTGGACGCCACTGTGAACCGCCTTGCGGGGACTGCGCTGGCCCGTCACTCAGTGGCGGTGGCCGGGACGGGCAGCGACGGCATCAGCGATCCTCGCGTGCTGCGCCGCAGCGACGGCACCACGCAGTATTCGGTTTCCCGCGCCCAGCTCTTCACTTCATCTGCGGTCCTCGACGCCGAGCAGCGCTTGGTCGCCGCAGCGGGACGCACTGACGGACGCCGAGCCAGCGACACCGACGTGGATCTCGCGTTCGCCGAATCGCTGGCCAACGGGATCGAGTTGAACCTGGGCCAGCAGGAACTCGTGCGCGGCATGGCGACGTCCGGTGCCCGCGTCCAGGTCGCCATCGCCCCGGCCGGATCGGGCAAGACCACCGCCATGGCGGCGCTGGCCCGCGCCTGGGCCGAGACCGGTGGCACCACCCTCGGCCTGGCCCCCTCAGCCGCCGCCGCCGACCAACTGCGAGGCCAGCTCGACTCCACCACCGACACCCTCGCCAAGCTCGTCCACCACCTCGACCGCGACGGGCGCCCACCCCGCGAAATGGGCACCATCGACGCCAACACCCTCGTCGTCATCGACGAAGCAGGCATGGCCGACACCCTGACCCTCGATCGCGCCGTTACGTGGCTGCTCGACCAGGGCGCATCGGTCCGCCTCATCGGCGACGACCAGCAGCTCGCAGCGATCGGCGCCGGCGGCGTTCTACGCGACATCGAAGCCCAGCACGGCGTGCTGCGGCTGCGCGACCTGGTCCGCTTCACCGACCCCGCCGAGGCCGCCGCCACGCTGGCCCTCCGTGAAGGCCGCGACGAAGCCCTCGGCTTCTACTTCGACCACCAGCGCGTCCACGTGGGCGACCAAACCTCCCTCACCGACGACGTGTTCGACGCCTGGCGAATCGACCGCTCTCAGGGCCTCGACTCGATCATGCTGGCCCCCACCCGCGACCTCGTCGCCCAGCTCAACGCCCGCGCCCGCGCCGACCGCCTCGCGACGATCCCCGCCGATGACGAAGGCCCGACCGCGCCTCACACCGAGGTGACCCTGTCCGACGGCAACCTCGCCTCAGCCGGGGACACGATCATCACCCGCACCAACGACCGCCGCCTGCGCCTGTCGGCCACCGATTGGGTCAAGAACGGCGACCGCTGGACGATCACCGACGTGACCACCGACGGTCAGATCCGAGCCCAGCACCTGCGGTCCGGGCTGCACGTCACGCTGCCCGCCGACTACGTCACTCAGAGCGTCCAGCTCGGCTACGCCTCCACCATCCACACCGCCCAGGGCATCAGCGTTGACACCATGCACGGGCTCGCCTCTCCCGACCTCGCCCGCCAGCCCCTCTACACGATGCTGACCCGCGGTCGTCAGGCCAACCACCTCTACCTCGAAGTCGTCGGCGACGGCAACGAACACAGCGTGATCCGCCCCGAAACGATCAATCCGCTGACCCCCACCGACGTCCTCGAAGCGATGCTGGCGCGCGACGACACCCCCACCTCGGCCTCCACCCTCCAGCGGCAGGCCAACGACCCCGCACGCCGCCTGGCCGACGTCGCCCACCGCTACACCGACGCTCTCGGTGTAGCCGCCGAAACCCTCACCGGACAGGCGGGGATCGCCGACCTGGAACGCAAGTGTGAAGCTGCCCTGCCCGGCATCACCTACGCCGACGACTGGATCGCGCTCCGCACCCAGCTCCTCATCCTCAACATCGCTGGCCACGAGCCCGTCACCGCCATGGTGGCCGCGTTCAAGCAGGCCCCGCTCAGCGACTCCCACGACCCCGCCGCCGTCCTGGCATGGCGCCTGGACAGCACGCTCGCTGGCGGGCCGCTGCCGTGGCTGCCTCGCATCCCCGACGCCCTCGCCGATCACCCGCAGTGGGGTCCGTACCTGACCGCCCGCTCGAACCTCACTCGCGACCTCGCCGCTCAGGTCGCCGACGCCGCCCGCGAGGCTTCTGACCGGCCCACATGGCTCGCCGGCTCGCCGGCCGACCCCACGCCCCAGACACTCGCCGACGTTGCCGTGTGGCGAGCCGCCCACGCCCTCGAGGACGCCGACCTGCGACCCACCGGGCCGCGCGCCGTCGGCCAGGCGGCCCAGCGCTACCAGCAGACCCTCAACGACCGGCTCGGCGAGGACCGCAACCCGGCCCTGACCGAATGGTCGCCGCTGCTGCGCCGCGTCTCCCCCATGGTCGACCGCGACCCCTTCACCCCCACGCTCGCCCGCCTGCTGGCCCAGCTCAACGCCGACGGCCACCACGCACGCCAGCTGGTCGACCAGGCCGCCGCCGAAGGCACCCTGCCCGACGACCACGCCGCTGCCGCGCTGTGGTGGCGCATCAATCGGCTGCTGCCCACCGACGTGCTGCGCACCCTCGACGTCGACAACCGCGTCCCCGCCGACTGGCTGGTCCGCTACACCCAGCGACTCGACCCGGCGATCGCCGAGCAGCTCCAGTCGTCGCCGTCCTGGCCCGCCGTCGTCCAGGCCGTCGAGGGCGCCCTCCAGGCCGGATGGCAGCTCGACCAGCTGCCCACCGCGCCGCCCGCTGACGCCCACCACAACGACCCAGCGCAGGCGTTGGCCTGGCAAATCCTCATCGCCACCGAGCCCGGCGACCACCACGACGCCCCCGAGGACACCGAGCCGGACTACGACTACGAGATCCCGGACGACCTCATCGACGGCTGGCTGCCTCCGCTGGACGCCGAGCCCGCCCCCGACGACGACCTGCACCGGGCTGACGCCGTCGAGGCCGACCTCGACCTGGGCTGGGCCGCCATGGAACGTCGCGTCCTGCCCGCCCCGGACCCCAGCGATCTGCTGCTGCGCGAGCAGGCGAACCGGGCCGACGCTTGGCACGACGCCCCTGCCGGCCCCGAGCGCCTTACCGCGATCAACGCGATGGCCGCCGACTACTACACCAGCCACTACCCCGGCTCCTGGGCTCAGGACCACGTGGCGCAGCGCTTCGGCACCGACCTCGCCGACAGCCCCGACTTCAGGCCGGGCTATGCCCCGCAGGGCTGGACTTCCCTCACCGATCATCTGCGCCGCCAAGGCGTGACCGACGCCGAGCTCGAAGCCACGGGGCTGGCCAAGCGCGCCTCCACCGGCCGCCTCATCGACCAGTTCCGCGATCGTCTCGTCTTCCCGATCGCCGACCAGGACGGCGCGATCCTCGGCTTCGTCGGACGCGCCAACCCGGACAGCAACGACCCCAAGGCACCCAAGTACCTCAACACCGGCGAAACACCCCTGTTCCACAAGGGCGCCCAACTGTTCACCCCCGCGCACCTCGACCAGCGCGATGCCACCCCCGTCGTGGTCGAAGGGCCGATGGACGCCATCGCCGTCACCCTGGCCGGCGAGGGCCGCTACGTGGGCGTCGCTCCGCTCGGCACGGCCTTCACCGACGAGCAGGCCCGCCAACTGCACGCCCTCGGACGCCAGCCCATCGTGGCCACTGACAACGACAAGGCCGGACAGGCCGCCGCCGAGAAGGACTACTGGCTGCTGGCCCCATACCAGCTCGACCCGAGGTTCGCCGCCCTGCCCGCCGGTGCCGACCCTGCCGACCTCATCGCGCAGCGGCGTTCCGCCGACCTCCTGACCGCGCTCGAGACCGCGTCGCCGCTCGCTCAGGAACTGCTCGTCCGCCGCATCACCCGCCTGCCCAAGGAACTCGCCCTGGCCGAAGCCCTCAAGGTGATCGCCTCCGAGCCCGCCGACCGCTGGGAGATCAGCGAAGCCGCCGTGGCCGGTGTCCTGGACGCCCCCGCCGCCCTGACCCGCCTCACGTTGAAGGAACACATCGACGCCTTCAACGCCGACCCCACCCGGGCCAGCGAAGCATCCCGAGCCTCGATGGCAGACCTCCAGCGCCGCCTCGACGACGCCCAGAAGCGTGCGAGCACCGCGGCCGCGCCCCAGGCGGCCGCCCCGGCTGACAGCGCAGCTACGCTCGCCGCTGAGGCGGCCTCCAGCCCACGCCCCGAGGATTTGACCAGGCAGACCCGTCGCGGCCCGCAGCGGCCCATTCCAGGGCGTTGAGACGGCCCCTAGACCATGATGGAGACCACATGAACCCTGTCCTGATCGCTGCTGCCGCGCTCGCCGGCGCCCTCGCCGGCGCGCTGGTCAGCCGCATCATGGCCGGGCACCCCTACCGCCGCGACGCCGAGACTCAACTGCCACCCTTCACCGGAGGCCGTTGGCTCCCCGTCCTCACTGCGCTGGGCGCAGCGGCTGTCGCCAGCCACGGGTCTTGGGAACGCATGGTCATGGCCGCACCGATCCTCACCCTCGGCGTCTGGCTCGGCGCGGTCGACGCCGACGTGCAGCGACTTCCCTTCCCCCAGGTCATCGCCCTCACCCTCGCCGAAACCGCTGCCGCGGCCGCCATCGCCACCGCACACCACAGCCCTTGGCCCATCGCCTGGGGCCTCGCCGGCGGCATCCTGGCCTACCTCGGCTTCCGCATCTTCCACGCGCTCGCCCGCGGACAACTCGGCTACGGCGACGTCACCCTCGCAGCTCCACTCGGCATCGCCGTCACCACGCTAGGTGGCGCGACCAGTGCCTGGATCTGGCTCATGGCGTCCTTCGTCCCTGCCGCGATCGCTGGACTCGCCCGACGACGCAGCCAGCCCGCCGCACTCGGCCCCTGGCTGCTGCTTGGTGCCATCGTTGCTCTCACCCTGTAGCGCAGCTCCGGTCCAGGGTTATGCCGAGTTCGCAATGACGAATGCGCAAGCCAACGTCCACAACAGGCAGAAAAACAAGAGGCCGCCCGTCCGCAACGCCTCCCCCCAATCCCTTTTGCGCACGTCATCCACCATGTACCAACCCATAGCCACGGTGCCGCCCAAACCAACGAGCCCAAAGAACCACATGCCAGCTATCTCAAGACTTCGCCAGGGCGAGTAACGCCAGGAACCCACCGCGGGGGTCTATCGCAGAAACGGTGTAACTGGCCCTACGGCCCGGTTGGGCAGGAGGGGTCATGATGACCGAAACACTGATGGCTGTGGAGCCACAGGAAGAAGTACACGACAAGGCGGTCCCGGCGGCGTTCGCCGGTGACCAGCCCCCGCGGCTGGAGCCCGTCCCGGCGGAGCCAGTGGTGCTGTCGAACGCGGAGGCCCAGCTGCTGCGCGGGTTGGTGCGCCGTACCCGGGCCGCCGGCGGTGACCTGACCGGCCCGGAAGGGCTGTTGAAGCACTTGACCAAGACGGTGATCGAGTCGGCGTTGGAGGAGGAGTTGGTCGAGCACCTCGGCTACGACAAGCACGACCCGGTCGGCCGCAATGGGGGCAACTCCCGCAACGGCTACCGGAGCAAGACGGTGGTGACCGACACCTCCGGCGAGGTCACGATCCAGGTGCCGCGGGACCGCGAGGGCAGTTTCGAGCCGCAGATCGTCGCCAAACGGCAACGCCGGCTGACCGACGTGGACACCCTGGTGATCAGCCTGTATGCGAAGGGCCTGACCACCGGGGAGATCAGCGCCCACCTGCTCGAGGTGTACGGCGCCAACGTCAGCCGGGACACGGTCAGCCGGATCACCGACAAGATCGTCGAGGAGATGCAGGCCTGGTGGGCCCGTCCCCTGGAGAAGGTCTACGCGGCGGTCTTCATCGACGCCATCCACGTCAAGGTCCGCGACGGCCAAGTCGCCAACCAGCCGTTCTACGCCGCGATCGGGGTCGATCTGGAGGGCCACAAGGACATCCTCGGGATCTGGGCCGGCGGCAACGGTGACGGCGAGTCGGCCAAATTCTGGCTCAACGTCCTCACCGAACTCCGCAACCGCGGCATCCGGGACGTGTTCTTCCTCGTGTGCGACGGCCTGAAGGGCCTGCCCGACAGCGTCGCCGCCGTGTTCCCGAAGGCGATCGTGCAGACGTCATCCGTGCACCATGGGGGTGGCGGGAGGGTCCCGCTGGTGGGCTGCACCGTCACCGTCAGAACCTATGCAAACGAGCACCGTGGGAGGTCCACACGCAGACCCGTTCGGCGGTGGCGGGGCAGGCCCGGTATCGACTTGGCCAGCAGGGAGCAGCACGTTCGAGTGCCGAGATGAGGTACCAGGGAACCGGGCCCGCCGCGCACGGTGCAGACCATCGGCTGCGGAAGGAGCAGCATGGTCACAACGATTCCTGCCGAGGCGTTCCTCGGCGTCGACTGGGGCGGCAGCGAGCACCAACTGTGTGCTGTCGATGACACCGGAGAGGTGCTGATCCGACGCCGGGTCAGCCACACCACCGATGGGCTGGCCGTAGTGGACGACATCATCAAAGAGTTGAGCATCCTCAACATCCGGGTCGCGATCGAACGCGGTGAGGGGCTGCTGGTCGAGCACCTCCAAGCGGCGGGGACACCGGTGTACTGCGTATCGCCGAAGCTGTCATCACGGGCGCGGGAGCGGTACCGGCTGGCGAACACCAAGAGCGACGCGTTCGACGCGTTCGTCCTGGCCGACATGCTCCGGCAGCAGCACGATCAATGGCGGCCGCTGGCGCCGCGGACGGAACAGACAGCGTTGGTGGCGTCGTTGTCCCGGGATCGGGAACGGGTCACGATGATGCAGCGGGCCGTGGAGTCCCGATTGCGGGCCACTCTGGAGGCCTACCATCCTGCACCGTTGCATCTGTTCTCTTCGTTGGACCGCGATATCGCGTTAGCGTTCATCCGCGACTACCCGAATCCCGTAGCCGCCTCGAAGATCACAGTCGATCGGATGGCACGATTCTGCCGGCGTCATCACTACAGCGGACGGGTCGACCCGGCCGTGCTGCTCGCCCGGATGCAGCCGCACGTGTTGGCTGGTAGCCCGGGCACCGCGGCGGGTAAGCAGATCATGGCGCTGCACCTGGTCGACCAGCTCGAGCTGCTGAACCGGCAGCAGCGCGACTTCGACACCCACCTAGCTGTACTGACCGGAGACGTTGGTCAATCGTGAGAAGGGCGGCTGGTTCCCGCAGGCTGTGTGAGGACGGTGGTGGTTGTAGTAGTGGAGCCAGCCATCGAGTTCGCCTCGGCGTTCGGCCTCTGAGGTGTAGCAGCGGGCGTAGGCCCAGCCGTCGGCCAGGGTGCGGTGGAAGCGTTCAATCTTGCCGTTGGTCTGCGGGCGATATGGCCGGGTGCGCTTGTGCGTGATGCCGAGTTCTGTGCAGGTGTCGCGCCATAGGTGTGAGCGATAGGCGCCACCGTTGTCGGACAGGACCCGCTCGACGGTCACCCCGCGGGCGTTGAACCACTTGACGGCCCTGGCCAGGACCGCTGTGGCGGTGTGGGCTGTTTCGTCGTCGTGGATCTCGGCGTAGGCGACGCGGGAGTGGTCGTCGATGACGGTGTGGACGTAGGCCTTGCCCATCAACGGGTCGTAGTGCTTGTTCTTGGGCTTGGCGGGTGTGGCTGCGCGGTTGCGGTCGCCTTGTTGGCGGCCGACGTAGCGCCAGCCTCCGCCGTCTGGGATGTTGCCGAGCTTCTTCACGTCGACGTGGAGCATCGCGCCGGGGTGGTCGTGTTCGTAGCGGCGGACGGGCTCCCCAGTGGCGCGGTCGACGTGGGAGAGCCGGTTCAGGCGCGCGTCGACCAGGATGCGGTGGACCGTCGAGGGCGCGATTCCGAGCCGGCATGCGAGCTGCACCGGCCCCTCGCGCAGGCGGAGGCGGAGCTGGATGCAGTGCTTCGTTGTTGCCTGGTCGGTCTTGCTCGGCGAGTGGTGGGGTCGTGAGGAGCGGTCTTGCATGGACTGGCCGGTTCGGTAGCGGTCGGCCCAGCGCTTCACGGTGGGCCAGGACACCTGGAACCGGGCAGCCACTTCGCTGATCGGCCAGCCCTGGTCGACGACGAGCTGGGCGACTTTGAGTCGATGGCGAGGGGTGAGGGCGGCGTTCGCGTGGGTCATGACTGTCCTGCCTCGTGGGGCGTCGTCCGCGGCATCCTGAGTTGACCCAGGGCTGCGAGCAGAGCTGCCATGGCCAGCGGAACGAGGCCAGCCGTGACGAACAAGGTGTGGGTGTGGATGTGGCGGCTGAGGACTCCGGTGAGGGCGATGGACAGGGGCATGAAGGCGATGGAGATGAAGAAGTCGAGGCTGGCGACCCGGCCGAGCATCTCCAGGGGGACGTGTTCTTGGAGGACGGTGCCCCAGATGACCATCCCGATCCCGATCAGCGCCCCGTAGAACGCCAGGCCCGCGCCGATGGCCCACGGGTTGCTCGTCAGGGCAGGGATGGACAGCGGCAGGCAGCCAAGCGCCCAAGCACCGACCATCGCGGGCAGGAAGCGCTCCGGAGTGCGCCACGACCCCGCCAGCAGCGATCCCATCAGTCCACCCGCACCCAGTGCCGCGAGGACGGCCCCGTAGAGAGCTGGGCCGTTCTCGTGTGAGGAGCGCATGAGGGCAGGGAGGAGAACTTCGAGTGGACCGGTCACGACCAGTCCCATGACGGCGGCGAACAGGACGCTGGAGCGGACCCAGCGTGTGCGGGCTACATAACCGAAACCCGCAATCAGGTCGCTGATGGGTGAGGCGGCCGACGCGTCGGCCTCGGTCTCAGCCGGGCGGGGTGCGGGAAGCCGCAGGGCGGCGACCAGGCCCAGCGCGAGTGCTGCGGCGATGAGGTAGCCGCCCGCGGCGGGCATGCTCGCGCCGATGATCGCTCCGACGGTGGCTGGCGCGAGTGCTTGCCCGACCAGCGGACGGGTGGCTCCTTCCAACCCGTTGACGGCCATCAGGTCGTCGCTGGCCACCAACACCGGGACGAGGGCGGTGTAGGCGGGGAAGAAGAAGGCGGTCGAGACACCGATGACGAACGCGGAGGCCGCGAGCATCCAGAAGGTGACTAGGTCGAGGATGGCGGCGGTGGAGGTTGCCGTCGCCACGATGCAGTTCAGGGTGAGCACGCCCACGATGACGGACTTGTTGGGGATCCGGTCAGCGAGCACCCCGGCCGGGAGGGATCCGGCGAGCAGGCCGATGCCACTCCATGCGACGACACCCGACAGCGTGGCGGGCGTCGCACCCAGGTCGAGGGTCTGCATGGCCAGGTAGAGGGCCCAGGCTCCCTGGGCGAAGATGGTCAGCACCATGGCTGCGAACAGTGTCCGGTAGGTGGGGATGGTCAAGGGGCGAAGCGGGTTCATGAGGGGTCCTTCGGGTCAAGGTGCAGGTGGGGCCAGTCGGCCAGGTCTTTGAGCATCTGCCGGTCGTGCGTGGCGACGATCACCGCGCAGGAGGTCTGCAGCAGCTCGGTGGTGATGTCATCGACCAGGCTCGACGACAGGTGGTTGGTGGGTTCGTCCAGGAGCAACAGGTCCGGATCCAAGGCCAGACACATCGCCAGGTGGAGACGGCGTTGCTGCCCCTGCGACAGGCGCCCCACCGGGGCGCGGGTCGCGGAGGGCTCGAGCAGTCCGAGGGAACCGAGTGACGGTGCGTGGGATCGGCACCCGTGGTTGGCCAGGAACGTCTCGTAGGCCACATGGGCGGGACTGACGTGATCCCAGTCAGGAACCTCCTGGGACAACAGGGCGATGCGTGCGCTGGGGTTCACCCGCACGTACCCCGAGGTGGGGACCAGCCGCTGACCGAGAACCGCCAACAGAGTGGACTTTCCCGCCCCGTTTGGCCCGGTGACAACTAACCGGTCTCCACCGCTCACGTCCACTGAGACCGGCGTAACCAACCGACCATCCACGGCGGCTTTGGAGGCGTTCACAACACTCTGCCCGGGGCGCGCGGACGAGACCGGCCACGCCAGTCGCAGTGGTGGTTGCGGCACGTCGATCTCGTGGCGTTCCAGGTCTTCGACACGTCGATTGAACGCTTGGACGACCCCTGCGGCACGGGTGGCCCGTTGGTGCTTGCCCGTTCCCTTGTCGGGTCGCCATCCGCCCTGAGACAGGC
>ERZ724503.3-NODE-3-length-66255-cov-10.780937_pt1 | contig 66255 bp, 79 predicted proteins | sample MGYA00376036_ERZ724503 | MGnify/ENA primary metagenome ERZ724503 (study PRJEB28724, sample SAMN07190885) | wastewater metagenome | isolation source: influent of sewage treatment plant in Hong Hong | place: Hong Kong | collected 2016-03-17 ...
GAGAAAGGGTAGGTAAGCATCAAGAGCGAGGAAAAAAATGTACGATTATATTCTGATGATAATCCCGATAGGATTTATTATCGCTCTTCTTCCAATGATACGAAACAAATCCAAGTTCGTCATGAGCAAATCAACGATTGTGCTCGAAATTGGCCTTCTGGCCCTCCAGGGGGTGGTTTTTCTCGCCATGGATTTGACCATATCGAGTATCCTTACCTTCGTTAATGCGGGGGCATGGTTTCTTGTGTGGCGCAGAAATGAGACACAAATCAATTAGTGTATCACAAATAGAAACAAATGAGACACAAATAGAAACAAATCGTTTCTGAAATTGGAACAATCGAAATCTTTTTTAGTTCAGCAATAGAAATAGGTAAGAGGGGATATAACATGCCTGAAGAATTTGTCGATGGCAGCGATGCCGAGCTTGGAAATGATGAGATATATTATGACAAGATTGTCGGAGCCACGCAGCGCAAGAGATTGCCTGATGGCACGCTTGTCTGGTATCCGATTGAAAAGAAATAACCATGAACGAAGATGCTCTTGAAAAACTGAAGCGCATGGCAATGCAGCGGTATACTGATCGAATCAAGAGCGGCGAAAAAATGCCCCAAATTTCGGAGGAAACTTCGGAGGAAACTTCGGAGGAAAGTTCGGAAAAAGCCTCATATTCGCGTTTTAAGCTTCATGAAAATCAAGGTAGAGAATAGTGCAGCAGCGGGCAGAAAGTGCCACAGAATCAATCCTACCCCCCACCAAATTGATGTTAGGATATGGGCCAGATTTTGTAAAAAAATTTTTTTTTGGAAATGCGAAAATCAAGGTAATGAAAGCAACCAAAAACGATTCACGGAGGGATCGACGTTGCGTCGTATTCATAAACCGTATGTTGGTTTATCCTCCGTAAAAATAACACGACGATATCCTCGTAATGGACAAATGGCTCTTTTGCCCCATTTTTGATACAAAAGTATAGTTCATAAACCGTATGTTAGTTTATCCTCCGTATAGAGGAAGATCGTCGTCAAAAATGCCAGTGGACAAAGGTAGAAACTAGGTAAGAAACAGGTAGATAACCCCACTTACATGCACCATCATATACAAAAACACGAGGTAAGGTGTATCAAAGTAGGGGTGCTCCCTCGGGCATTGCCACAAATACGGCCATATAAGATTTGAAAAATGTCTTGTCGAGAATTTTCACTAGGCGCGACGACAGAAATATGCCCCCCGCTTCGAGATCTGGGCAAAATAAGCCCGTAAACTCGTCCGATTGTCACAGCGACGCCGCCAGGACTTCTAATTATCCTCATGAATATAAATCGTTTTCTCGACGACGCCCCGACGTCCACGTCGTCACCCCCGAAGCGTCTGACATGTGTCTGCCACCTGTCTGCCACTTGTCTGACACGCCCTATGTGCCGCACCCACTCCGTGCCCCACGACGGACACGTCGCCATCACGACGTCAAGATAAGATTTCGTTTTCATTTATATACCTTCCGCCGCGCCGCCCGCCTGACAGCGCATCCCCCCGCGCCCCTCGTTGCCACGACGTAATCCTGGCCCGACGTAAATGACGACGATAACGACGGGACGTCGACACTATAGCACCCGACGTGCCACACCTCGCCCCCCGTCGACATTTTCTCGCCCCCACGACGTCACCGACGTCCCGCCCCTCGGCCTGTTCTCTTACCTGCAGACGACAACCACGTCGCCACCGACGGAAAACCCCCCGATTTCCACGACGATACGACGTTACGACGATGGCCCGCCGTTGCTACGCCGTTGTCCGTCGTTCGACGAAATAACGTCTGAACGCACGCCTGACCACGACGTTAAATTTTCAAAACCTTCACGACGGAGACACGACGAGATACGACGCATTTCTTAATTCGAATGACTTCTTAAAAAACTAAAAAGCCATTTTTGACCTTCTTAATAATAATAATAATAATAATATATATATATAGTAAAATATGACTTCTTGGTTTCTTAAGAAGTAGAAGAAACTAAGAAATGCGACGAACACCGACGTTAAAATCAGGGGGATGCTATTCGAGATTACGTCGTGCTCCGACGTTAGCAGTTCAATTTTGGCGTTTTTGGTTAAAATAACGATAAATCTTATCTCGTTATCTTGTTATCCCGACGACTTCCCCTCGTTATCCCGACGACTTCCCCTCGTTATCTCGACGTCCACTCGACGTTGACTTTTCCACTGGAAATCCCGCTTTATGTCGATGGAAACCCCGTATTGGCGTTTTAAGGCCAAAAAACCCCCTCCGCGTGCTATTGTCCGAAAAAAGAGGTAAAGCCAGCCAGAAACGCGGGAACCTACCTTAAAATCGATTTTAGGCCGATATCGTCACTTCATACCGACAACCCCTTTGGCCCGACGTGGCCCCGACGTAAAATCGCGCCGCTCCGACGTGGCGACCCTGCCCGCCTCCCCCGTATCCAGACGCTGCCGATGCTCTTTACCTCGTGGCTCCCTCGTGGCTCGACTGACGGCCCCATCCCTCCGCAAACCCAGCGCCCCGACGTGAAGCGCGCCCCGCCCCAACGACGGCCCCAGCCGAAGGCGACGACTGAAGCCCCTCGTTTCCGTCGTTTCGTCGTGACTTCCTCGTTACCGACGTTAAAATGGCATTTTCAACGACGGAGCAACGCCTGGAGCCTTTCCGTCGTGGTCTCGACTGAAGCCTTAACGCCTGACTCCCTCGGCAACCTTCCGACGTGAAGCCCGACGGCAACGTCTGAAACGACCCTCGCCCCGACGTAAGCAAACCTTTATCATGTCAAAGGTCAATTTTGTTTTGTGAAATCGCAGGGAAAAACGCCAAACGGCGCGATGCCCTGACGGTGACACGACTGATGCACGTCGTAAGCAACAGGGGATAAGGCGGAGCGCTTACGACGGAAGGATTACAGTGCTCCAAGGGTTTCCTCGTTTTTTAGGAGGTTCAGACGTAAAACCGACGGGCCGTCTCTGACGGACACCACCTGATTCCCCCGACGTATACGGCGTATGAGGTATGGGTTTTTGCTAAAGATTCTTCAGTCGATGGCGACGGCGTGGCATTCGAAGGTAACGGAGAACACCACGGCGGATGAACTATCAGTTTACGAGACGGACACGATGAGATGTCCGACGGGGAATCGCATAGTCTTCAGTCGTTTTCCTCTCCGTATAAGTCGTTAAACGTCACAAAAAATCCCTGACGGTGACAACGATGAAGGAATGCCATTACCTTCGGAGTCACCCGTCGAAAAAAAGTCATACCGACAGGCGAAATTTCCGACGGTGCTTCAACCTTTCCAACCACGGAAGACACGGAGTGCCCGACGAAGGAACGTGATTTTTGAGTCGTAAAAATGGAAAAAATCTTGAATTTACGAGGGGGCCGTCGAGGCTACCCCGTGCAAATTTACTCGTGGTGATAAAGTCGGCCACGTCGAGAAATCGGCGTTGTCGGCGTCAACTAGGAGTGAAAAAAATGGCAATCAATTTCGATTTTTCGACTGAAGTGCAGGAGAAAATCACGGCGGGCCACGTTAGGGCTCACGATGAAAAGTTCCGCGTCACCACGTCGAAAATGACGGGAAAACTTGCGGGCATCGTCGGAATTTCGACGAACCCCCTCGCAAATCCCTTCTGTAAATCGATGCAGAACGTCGAGGGAGCCGTCTGTCAGAATTGTTACTCGTGCAGGATGCTTTTATCGTCGAGAAAGTCGGCGATAACGGCGTGGACGGCGAATACTGTCGCCCTGTCCGACGACAATCTGTCAGATGAAATGCTTCCGTCGATACCCGACGGCGCTTATGTGCGGTTCAATCCACACGGCGAGATTACGTCGGAGGCAATGGTGCGGAATTTCTTCCGTATTGCACGGAGGAACCCGACGGCGCACTTCGTTCTCTTTACGAAGAGATACGAACTTGTCCGTCGTTGCGCCGACGAGAAGCCCTCAAACGTGGCCCTCGTTGCCTCGGCGTATCACCTCAACAAGCCCGTCGATTGCGTCGAAGGCTTCGACACGGTTTTTCGTGTTTTTACGCCTGAATACGCCGATTCTCACGGCGTAAAAATCAACTGCCCCCTCCGTTGCAACGACTGCAAAAAGTGCTGGTCTACCGACGGTGGATAGGTGATTAATGAGAGACTCAAATAACCTTTTTCCCGACGCTTTCAGGCGTTGAAGTTCAATCTTCACGGGGAATTCCCGACGAGACCGTCGAGTCTCCGAGGGTGGAGTTAAAAAAATGGCTACAGACGCAAACAACGACGCAGTCGTCGATATGTCCATCGAATATGACAATGTGAAGTTTCTTCACGTCGAAAAGAACGACGATAAAGTTAAATTTGTCGTCGAATTTTACGACGGTGGAAAGACAGTGCCACATTACGTCAATAAAATCGACTGGATAACCATTTTAACGGCGGCTGCCGTCGGAAGTTCGACGCTTACCATCCACGGTAACGAGGTGCACTACACGGGCTACTCGTCGTATGGCGGTAAAGTTGTCGTCGAGGTAAAGGAATTTGAACAGTCGAAAATGCGGTTTGTTAACGTCGAAATATCGTTACCAAACCACTAATTTTTCTCGGCGCTATCAGGCGTTAAGTTCAATCTTTCCGAGAAATTCCCGAGGAGCGCTTGACGTTCCGACGGAGTGAGTGATAAAAAATGGCTGAAAATACGACGGTGCTCGACGCACTGGAGAAGTTGTATGTTTCTTCGACGAAATACGGCGCGCCACAATGCGCTTACCTCCGTTATGACGTCGGAAAACACGACTGGTATTGTGACTATCGTAACTCTCGACGTGACCGATATCAGGACGTCTGTGTTTACGACGACAAGACAGTCGAAAATCTCCGTAAAATCGAGCAAACCTGCCCCTGCTGGCACGACGATATTCTCGACGGTGATAACGATGATTGAATGCGAATATCTCCGTTTTGATTACGTCGAGCGGGAATGGTATTGTGCGTTTCGTCTGACCCGACGTGATAAGTTAAATTACGTCTGTGCTTGCGACGATGACGACGTAAAGCAGTTGATTGCCGACGAGATTTACTGCCCCTGCTGGCGTAGTCTCGACGATGAATAAATTTTTCAGTCGCGCTTATGGCGTGAAGTTCAATCTTACGGCTGAAATCCCCCGAGGAAACGACGGGGTTTAGGTGAAAAAAATGGCTTTTGGAATAAACTCAATTTGCCGTCTATATCTCGACGGTGAAGTATTTCACGAGTGCTTCAATCGTGAAGTAGTAGAATCGATGAAATCCCGACTGGTTCAGGCGGGTATTTCGGCGGAACGCCTTCGAGTTACGGAGAGAATGCCGAATATCTGAACCAATTTTTCGACGGAGCGGAATCTCACCGCCGACAACCGACGGTGGGACGCATCTGACGGAGAATCGACGGAAAATCCTGGAGAACGACGGATGCCGACGACTTCACGCACCATGCGCGGAAAAAAAAAGCAGCCCAGTTTGGCCCCAGTTGGGGTATTTGGGCAGGAATTGAGTAGAAAATGCAATCAGTCCAGTTTATGCACCGCGACGGGCATTGCGAAGACTTCCTCGAATTTACGGAGAGTCTTGGTTTCGATGCCAGTGCAGCACAGTCAGACGAAGATGGCATGGACTGTATCGACAACGCCCTCGAATGGCTCAATAGAGCACACGATGGCGTGCGGTATATTCTCGCCGAGTTTGGGGTGGTGGTAGCAGTTCCCGCGTAACGACGATTTGCTACCTGAACCCGCCCCTCACTCCTAGTCCACACCGACACTCAACGACGGGAAGAGAAATTCATTCCCGTCTGATACCATAGTTTTTTATCCCGTAACGTCGTAAGGGTGCGTCCCTGCGGCGCGGTCATAAGGCATGGTCATGCGACTTGCAACCATCACCCGACGGCAGTTCATTTCATTTCGAAGATGATGTCAAGGAAATTCTTGACTTCTTCACGCCTGAAGAGTGGGACTTGATAATCGCTCACCCGCCCTGCACCCGTCTGTGCAATTCAGGCGTGCAATGGCTCGCCAAGAGGAACCTCTGGGCAGAAATGCGAGAGGGTGCGGAGTTCTTTAAGTTCTTCATGGACTTGAATTGCGAGCATATTGCAATTGAAAACCCAATTCCGCACAAGTATGCGCTGGAAATTATCGGCAGGAAGTATGACCAGTTAATTCAGCCGTGGCAGTTCGGCGAACCTTACAGCAAGGCGACCTGCCTATGGTTGAAGAATCTCCCCCGCCTGGTGCCGACGGAAATCGTCCCTCCAGAACGACGGGAGCAGTATTGTTATCGACTACCTCCTTCCTCCGAGAGAAGCAATCTGCGTTCCATTACCTATCATGGAATCGCCGAAGCCATGGCGGAGCAATGGAGTGCGATACTATGAACGAACAACAGAAACCATTCTGTTTTGGCGCGGCCCTGAAAGACGATACGATGGACGGTCTCGCGGCCCTGTTTGGGTAGCCGAGAAAGGGGTGCAATTCCCCTTACCGTTTTCCCTCGAAGCGAGGGCAGGAGTTAAAACAATGGCAGAAAAAAAGTTTAAGCAGTGCCTTCTGAAAATCATGCGTTCTCTCGACGAGAGAATTAGTGAGTCCAGTGAGTATCTGTTTTTCTTCCCCAACGGAGGAGATGCAGATTATCATGAAGGACGTGTAGAGGCGCTGGAAATTACTCGTCAGCAGATTCAAAAAATCTTTGCCGAGGAGATGAAGTAAGTGACAACAAGGGCAAATATCACCGTAATGGAAGACGGAGATATTATGATTTTCTATCAGCATTCTGATGGATATCCCGAGGGAGTTATGCCAATGCTCCGATGGTTTGTAGACTCAATGAGAGTCGGCGCTATCAGGAGAGACATTGAACTTGCCTCTGGTTGGCTTGTCATTTACGGCAGAAGAAAGATGCTGACAGACGTTCCAGCCACCGATTCACAAAGCGTTGGATACGTTATTCCCGCTGTGCATATCCACGGTGATATAGAGTTCTATTACACCGTCGATATCAAGACGCTTACCGTCAAGGCATACGAGGTAACAGCAATTCCACCACGGAGGTTGTCAGAACTTCCGCAGAAATACATGAGACTTGTCGAGGTATATCATGGTTGAAATTAAATGCACAAGATGCAAGAAAATCTTCGGATTCATGAAGGAAGAGCGCCCCGAGCATCTTAAGGTTATGTGCCCGTGGTGCGGCTCTATGCAGGATGTTGGAACAAAACGGGTTGGTGGCGCTGGGAGAAAACCAGCGGAGAAAAAAGAGACCGACCCGATGAAATTAATTCCAAAGAAAATCTCAAGACCACGAGGTAGACCGAGGAAGAAGCGGTAGTGGCACGCTGGGGAGTTCGAGTCTCCCCGCCGCTATTCCCCCAAAAAGGGGAAGTGATTAAAAAATGGCAACATATTGTAAGTTTTGTGGAAAACTTCTGCAGTTCGATGAGGCAGAAATCTGCCCGTCGTGCGGCATGAGGCTTCATGAACCAGTGACAAAAGAAAAGGAACCAAAGCCCTATGTCGAATATAAGAGCCCCATTCTCGCCGCGATTCTCTCGTGGCTGTTCATTGGGGTTGGTCAGATTTACGTCGGACAACTTGGACGTGGGCTGACTATTATGTTTGTCGGTTTCCTATTCGTAATTTCGATACTCGTGTTTGGTCTTCTTGGCCTGACTCTTTTGCTGGTGCTGGATATTTGGTCGATTTTCGACGCCTACAGTCTGGCAAAGGAATACAACGAGGATATGCGGTATGAAGACTGACGTCCTGATGAGTTATATCAACGACGCACATGACAACATTGAGTTGCTGTGCGACGAGGTAAGACACACGGACATGACTCAAGAAGAGCGAGATGTTATCTACGACAAAGCGGAGAGGGCTCAAGACATGCTCTCCGAGATAACTTTCTTCATCAATGAGCCGAAACCTTAAAGTCGTTAGGAGACGATATATTAATCATGGTAAGAAAAAATATTGTCGTCGAAGAGAAAACGAGACAACGGATTAGGAACGTCATCGACGCACTCGATGGCCGTATCCTCGGATTGAATGGACAGATACCCGCCAAGCCTCCGATTAAAGGCACACCTGCTGCGGAAACCGTGGCAATTGTGATGGCAAAGCGGGAAATTGTGATGGAACTTCGTGAACTTCTCCTAAATGAATTTCACGACGATTTAATCCCACAGTAACCAGAGTGGTTCAGGCGGTTCGACTCCGCCACTGGTTATCCGCCCGAAGAGGGTAGGAAATAAAAAATGGTTTCAATCGATGAAATGATTGAATTTCTCGAAGATGCACGGAATATCGGGACGGACACCGAAGACGCTGACGATAATATCGACAGTGTTATCAGTGACCTGAACACCCTGCAGAATGATATCGATGATCTCCTCGAAGGAATTAGTGATACACTCCTCGAAATGGAGGACGATGAAAAAGTCGTTACCTCTACTGATGATGCATCATACAACGAGGGATACATCGATGCACTCGTAAGCACAAAGGAGTCGATACTCCGTATTTTCAATCGAGAGGAATGAATGACCGTTGGAAGTTGCAGTGCAGACGGTTGCAAAAAGAATTCCGTCATTAATCTGAATGGTAAAGGTTATTGCAAGCAGTGCTATCTGAAAATTGTTGATGGGGAGAAAAAATCTCCCCCGAAACCCTGAAGCCGTTCCGAGTATGCGCTCGACGGCAGGAGTTGATTATTTCTTAACAGGTTGTATTGACACTACCATACCATCCCAGAGGAGAAACTGACCTCATTCTCCTCTTTTGCCCTGAAGCCGAAAAGGGTGCGTCCCTCTCGGCAGGTGTAAAAAATGGCATTATTTAAAAACTTCAATTCGATGGAAAGCATCGACTCAATCCGCTCGCGCACCGACTCTCTGGCAACAGCCAGCAAAGTAAAGGTAGCCGAGATTGTTGAGCAGCCCGATGGAACTATCAAGGGTTTCCGCCCGATAAAAAAGCGCTTCGGTATCAAGAACGAGCGCACGGGTGAAATTGCTGACTTTGCATCACCAGTTTACTCCGTCCTGCAGCATTCGGACGCCGTTAACATGGTGCTCGGCTCCCTGCAGGAGCACGGTATTGAAGCCCGTGGTTTCATGAACGAGTGGAACAACGGTGTTGCAGTCGAAGTTTTCCTCGATAATGTTCTCTTACCGACAGAGGGAAATGAGTTTGTCGCTCATTCTCTCCGTATACCTGATGGTAAGGACGGTATCCAGATGGGTATCCGCTTCGTAAATTCCTATGACAAGTCCAGTGGCTTCCGTGGCTATGGCTTCGGATGGAGACTGGCCTGCTCGAATGGAATGTTCCTTCGGAGTGTGCTCCCAGAGATGCAGTTTTCCATCAGGCACACGGGCCAAGTTGTCAGCAAAGTCAGTGACAAAATCTACGGTGCAGTGCGCCGCCTGGTTATGAACCGTGGTGCGCTTATCGCCGTGATTGTTGATGCCCAGAAGGAAAAAGTGTCCTTCAATACGGAGAAAGAGATGGTTCTTGCCCTCTCTGGATACGTTGGCTCCGAAAGGCGCGCCGAGGTAATTCTCGATAACCGCGCTGCTCACGACGTTGGCCTTGAAACAACTCGGTGGAGTCTTTACAATCTCCTTACCGATTATGCAACTCACACGGAACTATCCGTGTCGATGTATGACAGAATCCAGAATGGTGCGGAGAGGATTCTCACCAGCCCCGTTATTTTGCCAGAGGCGGTAGCATGAGTAAATCTCAATACGCCAAGTATATGTGCCGAGGGAGTATCGAAGAGGGGTTATGTGATACCCCTTGTTGTTACTTCCACAAGTTACGCGATGGATTCAAGGCAGAGTATTATACTCCGCCGATAAAATGTATCTGTATCGATGGTCTAACGCCAGTTTTCGAGCGTGTAGACCGATATACTCCAAATGGGATTTAATCCCACATCTTTTTGAAAGTCGCACGGGTGCGTCCCGACGACCAAAAGGTGAAAACCTATGAAAGTAAACAAAAAAGTAATGGCAGAACTGGTAAAGAATTTCCAGAGAAATCGTAATACTGTTACGATGAGATATGACGACTTTATCGCCGACATGAAGAATGCGAAAACAGTCGAAGAAGTTATGAGACTGAAGAAACTGTTTCTTCGTAAACTCGTCATGGATATTCCGTTGTGCTCTTCCGAGTGCTATTTCTGTATATATCACGACGAGAAATGTTCTAACTGCCTGTATGCAAAGAAGCATGGCGTGTGTGGCAAAACCCAAGAACACACGAGGCAGAAGGAGAAACTTCCGACGTGGGATAAAATCAGGAACATTCGGAATCATCTCGAAGAGACTATCGCCGATGAGTATTTCAGAGAAGGTGAGAATTATGGCGACTGAACGTCGAGTAAAGCGTGTCTACAACTACAAGAGTGGTCTTGTCGTCATGGTTTTCGAGGATGGGAAAGATGCAATTCTTTTTGACCCCCCGAGACTGACTCTCTGGATGTTTGAGAAGGCTGATGATGCTTTCAAGTATGCTGTTTCAAACAAAATCCCAATGGGTGACTCTCCAGAATCGATTTCTAGGGGGGTAGGATTGCCAGCAGCAGAGGTTAGCAGCAAAACTGGGCGACAGTCCATAGCGACCATGAACTTCATTCCAATCGAATCTACAGCCCTCATTTTGGACTAATACGACGGTGAATTAATGCGAGGTCGAGAAAGGAATAGCAGGTTCGACTCCTGCACTCGACATGGGCGAACACCCGATGGTTAGTAGCCCGAGAAGTGAAAGAAATGGCAACAAAGAATCAGAACGATATGGTTTGCGTCCGTTGCGGATGCGAAATCAGTATAGTCAAAGAACCATCTCGCGGATATGTGCGTGGGACTACTGTAGTCGGTGACGACGTTTACATTGTCACCCAAGAACCATCTCGCGGATATGTGCGTGGGACTACTTATTGTCCTATCTGCAAAGACCCAATGACACAGCGTCTGTATCTCAAAAAGATGATTACTGTGGACAATATCTGTGAGAAGTTCGGAATGCAGCAGACTTATTCCGTAAGGGCTTCGATAAGGGAAAAGATGTATGCTGCAGAGAAAATGTTCAGGAACGGTTACTGCAAGAAAGCAGGAAAGATTGGTGATACCGATGTGTATACCGTTATCTCCGAGGACAAGCAGAAGAGTTATGTCGTCACTGTGCGTGAGGGCTTCTACAATTGTAATTGTCCTGACCAGTTGTTCCGTCATCACGTCTGCAAGCACATCATCACCGTAATGTTCCACAGGGAACAGGAAGGGATAAATCCCTTTAAGTAATCATGACGAACAAGTCTTTGTGGATTGACCCAAAAGACTGCCGAACATATCCAGATTGTTGTTGTGCTGGGTGCAGTCACTTCCGAGTTATCGACGGTATAAATACGTGTCTTATCTACGATACCCGAGATAAAATGGAAGACTGTGACTTTTCTTTTTGCATGAATGCTCCCCTCGAAAAAGACGAGGGAGGTTTTCACTGCCCATTGAAGAGAAGCACGCCGCTGGAACATCCAGTTCAAGACAATAGGTCTAACTCTCCAGACCACTAATTTTTTTCCCGTAAAGTCTGACCAGTCGAGGGTGTTTGTGAAAAACGAGCATTACTTCGGCTGGCAGGCGCGGAGAAAAAATGGCACTATCAGACATTTCAACAAATGAACTGCGCGATGAATTGCTTCGCCGTCAGTTTCCAACCATACCATTCAAAATTGGTGAGGTATCGCTCTATCTTTCTCGTGATAAGGGAGATGTAGTTCTTAAAAGTGAGAAGGGAAACTACACGCAAATCGAGATTCGGTTTTGCGCCGATTCACAGCGAGAAAAGCCCGTTGCAATTTACGGGACAACAAAGAACACACACTTTGAATGGTTTGACGTTTACGGGTGAGGTATGAAACAGCGCACGATAAGAGTTTCTTTGTCTGGTGATAAGTTCTATGACCATCTTGCTATTGTAAAATCGTGCGATGGAAGGGCATATGATAAAGGCTCGAAGCAGTGGGTTATTCCTCTTACCGATGACAATGTTCAAAGGTTGTCCCTCATTCCATCTCTGACTGAACAGTTGGAAGTGGAAATGCAGCGGATGAAATTAGAGGAAAGTCAACTGACAAAAGATGCCCTGAAACTGAAAGAAGAGTATCCATTTCTCTTCGATTATCAGGCGATTGGTTCTTATTATGCATTAAATAAGAAATTCTTCCTGATAGCCGATGAGATGGGACTTGGAAAGACAGTTCAGTCGATGCCCCTCATTGATAAGTATATGAAAGAGGATAGGCTAGTTATCATATTGGCTCCCAAGACCCTCTTACCTCAATGGCGAGATGAAATAAAACGATTCATCGGATACAAATCTGTCATTGTGGATGGAACGAGTCGAAAAATTCAGAGATTAACGACATATAATTCGAACATGATTATCTTATCGACATATGAATCCTTTGCAATCGATGTAAAGAGCATTGCGATAGACTGGTCGAATGTTGTCGTGATTGCTGATGAAGCATTAAAATTCAAGAATACCGCGACACAAATCTGGCGCGCATTGAATTTTATTCGTCCTCGTGTTCACTCGTTTATTGCGATGACTGGAACGCCTATAGAAAATTCTCTGCATAACTTCTTTAATATCATCACGATTATCAATCCAGAATTTATGACGGAACGGGAGTTCAGGAACAATTATTGCATCTGGGAATCCAATGGCTATGGCTCCAGGATCGTCGGATACAAGTCGCTCGGCGCATTTTTGAAACGTGTATCTGGCATTATGATACGACGTAGAAAAAGTGATGTCACGGAATTGCCCGAAAAGGTTGTTCAGAATCGTGTTATCGACTTGAGCCCATCGCAGAAGAGACTTATAAGTGGTATCCGATCTTACGCCGAAGCAAATTGGGGAACTGAAAATGCAGTGCAGGCAATGATGCTTCTTCGTGAAGTAGTTGACTGCCCGCAGTTATTTTACAGTTCATCTTCACCACTCATTAAATCACTCAAAATGGGTAAGTATGTTCCGACTGATGTCGGTGGAGATCTCGGTGGAAAATTGCCTGAAGTTCTCGGCGTCATAGATGAACTTGGTGAGAATAAGGTAATTATCTTTACCCAGTTCAAAACCATGGCGAGGATTATTCGTGATTATATGCTGGAGCATAATTATCGTAAGCCTCTGCTCCTGACTGGCGATAACAGTCAAGAAGAACGGATGCGTGGTATCGAGGAGTTCAAGGAAGGGAAATATCAGGTAATGATAGCGACAGAGATTTTTAGTTATGGTATGAATCTCCAGTTCGCCGATATCCTGATTAATTATGATATTCCATGGAACCCTGCTCGACTGAATCAGAGGATTGACCGTATCCATCGTATCGGAGCAACACGAGGCAAGATAATTATCAATTTGATTGCAGAAGACATTGAAGAAAAAGTTTACGACGTAGTTAGGTCGAAGCAGGATCTGTTTGACAAGGTTGTTAACGGAGAAGCAATCGACGATGACTCCGTAAGAAAAGAGATTCTTCAGAAACTTATTGGAGAAGATTAGAGAATATGATTCAGGCTAGAATTGATTCTCGAAATGAGACCATTCTTTATCAGGAGAATGACCATATGAAACCTGGAAATGGTCTTCAGTTTGTAAGGTTTGGCAGAAAAGAACCCTATGATATGGCGGAATTCCATCCGCAAGGGGTATTTTTTATACCACGAGTAAAGCCGATTTCATGGATTTGTCTATCAGTAGACGAATTTCTTGAAAACATGGAGGATATTTGCCGTAAGGAGAAGGGTTTTTTTGATCCTCCAGTATGACTATTTTTTCCCATAAAGCCAGAGACGGGAACTCGCACCCATGAGTTGCGTGACGACGGGATTAAAATCCAGAGCGCGACCTCCATGGAACTCGAACCCCGTTCTGGCGTGGAGAAGAAATGGAAATGACATCAATGAGTCCAGATATTGTAAAAATGGTGAGCGCAATCATCGAGGTAATCGAGGACAATCATGGTTATACCGTTGATGAAATCGATTACGAGGATGGTTCGCTTACTATCTCATTCAGCGATTGAGGAAAAATATGTCCGAAACAATCGTAATTAGCACGGAGTTGATGAACAGAATAAGGAAACTATATTTTCGTATAGTTCCAGAACCTGTTTTAAGACAACATCCGTATGTGTCATACGATGAAATGATTTCATTGGTTTTTGAGCACCTGCAATATCAGGAAAACGCGCGCATTGCATATCTCGATGCGTTGCAGGCGGAGGTTGAATCTTACCTCGATAACCTATGTCATCATGATGCCTGTATGACGTCTGGATTACTAAATTCAGCACAGAAAATGCTCGTAGTTCGAATAAAAAAAGATTTATTTGGAGACAGAAATGCAGTATCCAAATCTGAAAGTCAGATACCGTCGAATAAATGAAGATGATCAGGTAAAACTCGACTCGATTGTTGACCTGAAGCAGCAGGGAGCGGATGTTCTTTACGTTATCCGCTTCTTCAAATCGACGGAAAAGTATTACCTTGCGAAAACACATTGGAAACCCGACGTAAAGAAATTTGTCGTCGATATGTCCAAGGGAGATTATATTCTGTTTCATTCAAATCTTGATATTCTGAAGCAGAATATTCCACTGGAAGGTGTGTTTTGAAGTTTCTGAATATGACCCAGCATGTCATACGGCTGATTACCGAGGACGATAAAGTTATTCGACTTCAGCCGTGTGGCACGGTTGTAAGAGTTATTCCGAAATTCAAACCTGCAGAACTTGGTGTTGTCAAAGGCATTCCAGTTATTCAGACATCATTTCATACCGACGAGGGTGAATTAAGCATAACTGGCCTCGATGTAAACAATCTTGATAAGGATATAATTTACATCGTATCCACAATTGCCGCGCAGGTAATAAGAAAGCCCAATGTGGTTTCGCCTGCTACCATCGATGAATGGGTTGTCAGATATACAGACAATCACGAAGAGGCAGAGAAATCTCCCTTCAGAATTTACTGGCCCCAATGTTTCGGTCAGGTTTATGGAGTGCGCGCACTCCAGTCATTCAAGTGAGGTAAAGAAAATGATTGAGATGAAATATCCGATTCCCGAGGAAATGTTCAATATTCCGTCGCATTCTACTAACAGGGCATTCTTTATAAGAATCAGTCGTGTTGATAATGAGACGATGAAACTTGAACTTCTCGAAAACAGAAAAGACAGGAATCTGAATACTATCTACGAATCGACGTGGAAAGAAAAACTCGTAAAGGTGGATTGATGGGTAGAATAGATCCCGATGATTATGTATTTTATTGCATTGCGTCGTTGATGTTAATAATATTCGCGGCGGCGTATGTAATTGATACGTCGGAACTTCCGACTGTCTATGGCTTTGGTGACGATCCCCAAGGTGCTTTAGATGCAGCATGGTCAATACGTTCCGAACCTATCGAGCATCTTATTATTGTCGACGATGAAACTGGAGAAATTCTTGCACAATTCGTCGGTAATGAGTCGTCAGTATCGGTTCCAGGAGAATACCTTTATTTAGTAGAAGGAGCAATTGTTATACATAATCATCCGCCACCATGGGGAGCCGCACGATTTTCTGATGCAGATCTGGAGTTCCTTAATTCTACCAAATGTGATGAACTTTGGGTTGCGACAGAAAAATCATGCACTTCCATCGACTCGGATGGTTATATCGAGAGACAATATTGGAGTTCGTTAGGATATGGATGATAGAATCAGCGCATACAAAACACTTCTTTTTCTCGAAAAGAGAAACGAGGATGGGGAGTGTGTTGATCATCAGTGTCATGAGGAATGTCTCAAGGCACTGCATGGTGTTATAGCCGCTGGTGAATTAAAACATTCTCAAAGCGATCTGAAGAATTTCGATGGCTTGGTCTGGATAGAATTTATCGGCGAGCGGATGAGATATGGGAACAAAAAAATGATGCAGTATAAGGAAGATATGGAGAAAGGACTTCCAGTTGTATCTGCATATAATTTCTGGCTTGCTTACACACAGTTCTATACCATTCTCTTTGATGAATTGGGCGATATGTTATGCCACGATTACAATTCTATTCCAAGAGAAGCGGCCAATGGACTAGAACAAGCCTTTAAAGACCTTATTGAGTTCTCTCATAAGCAGTAAATTATATCTACTTTTAATCATATATATGTATATATGGTAAAAGCGGTTACGAAAACACAGGGAACCACTTTCCCTGACTTCTTTAATTCAGTGCCCTTTGGTTCTGAAAATTCAGAGAGCGCTAGGTCTCTTTGGATAAAGAGTCGAATGAAAGTATCCTATGACACTTACAATCGTATCATTGGAAAACTTTGCCTTGTTGACGTGCATGGTGAACCTCTTATTCACCGTCGAAAGTCTGGGGCATCGTTTCTTTACTGGAGAGAACTAAAAGAATTTCCAGTCGATGTGAGATATATCGAATGAATTACGATACGGCAAATGGAATAATCTTGATTGCACTGATGATTATTGCGTTGGTAGCATGGTCTTCTATCGTTCTACTGTTCCTGCTGTTTATCGTGTCATTACTGGCATGGTGGCAGTGGCTTGTAATTGGAATTCTTACGACAGCAGCAATTGCAATTATAAGTGCAAATCAGTGGAGGTAACAAAATGTCAGACGTATCATTATCAGCAAAGAAAGAAACAGGGGTTCTTGAGACCAACAACACCCCAATGAAACTCGACGAGTCAAAACTCAATGAAGAACAGAAGAAAATGCTTGCAGAGTTCCGTAAAAAGAATGCGCGCAAGATTCCAGTAGACGTTATTGAGGGTTGGTTTGCCGAGATTGCAGAAATGGACGAGGAAAAATTCCCAGCCTTCATGGAAAAACTGCTCAATGCAGACCATGATTACCATTCAACAACGGCGGCCTGCGTATGTCTGGCCCTCGCTACAACAAAGGCTTTCAACAGACGTCATATCTTTACGGAGAAAGATCAGGGGCTCAAGATTGCCAATGGTATTTATGCTTCGATGACTGGCATCGGAGATGACCCGTTCCGAGTCTATGAGTTCTATTCTATTCTCGATCCGAACTGCGACGGACAGATTGTATCAATTCCACCGCAGATTTTTGCCGTGCTTCGGACAAAGGCAAGTCAACTTCTCAAAGAACAGCCCGATGCTCCCGATGCGCTCAAGAAGCGCTGGAAGCAGGTGGCCAATGGGAAGTTGCCCGAACCATGGGTAGTAAGAGAATCCAATTAAACCCCTTTTTATTCTCTTACCTTATTAATTAATTATCATAGAGAGCAATATTATAGCGGGGATGATCGAGATGGACTGGAAGAAACTGGCTATAATGTTTCTATTCATTATTTTTCTGCAATGTGGTCTTTATTTTGGCCTTGGATATTATCATTATACTCATAAAGTTACTGTAGTTGAGAACAAAACTTTCGTGCAGTATATGTTTAACATTACTGGCAAGTCTACAGAACACATCAAGATCTACGATGTAATGGTTTTAGAAAAGTCTGACGAAGAGCGTGTAAGGCGCGCGCTAATGCTTGCTCCTAATGCATATGGATTTAATTTCATCGAGCCAAACGAATCTCGTTATTACCTAGACACCAATGGAGTCCCATTCCCCAATGAGAATGAGACATTTATGGTAATTGTGGCACACGAGGAAAATTATCCTAATGCTGATTGTGCTGGCTATACGATGTATAATTCGGAGCGTGTAGTCGTCCTGGTGAAAGAATCTTATCCAGACATGATTATTATGAACATAATTGTGCATGAATGCACTCATAATTTAGAGGGCGACGAGAATACTATTGATAAACTTTACATCTATGAGTCCGAGGTTAATTACTGGGGCATGCAGCAGTGGTATTTTACCGACAGGGAATTGTCAGGTAATGGTATGTCTGGGATGTTCAGCCTGATGGTAATCGATAATTACATGATTACCAATCCCAAATACTAATTTCTCCTAATCTATGCTATTTTAGTAGTCGTTACCTCGTTTATTTTTATATTTTGAAATTAAATTACTATAAACAGGAGACGGCATATGAAGAAATTTGCCATTATGGTTATTGCCCTTATGATGCTTGTCATAGGTTTTGCAATGGCAGACTCCAGTTATTCTATGCAGATGACTGGGATTTGTTCTGGCACAGCAAAAATATCCGAGGATTCGGTTATGAAAACTTCGGAAGGACTGTTCTCTTCGAAGGTAAATACCTTTGATATGAATGGCATCAATGGTGCAACGCAGTATGCAAGAATCGTCGAGGGAAAAAGTTCTGGTTATGACAATTCGATAATGTCTTCTACCGCCGTAGCATATGACAATGGTGGCTTTGGTGGCAGGCTTATTGGTGGCGAAGGTGTTTATTCAATGATGTCCTCACAGGGAGATTGTGGAGACGCCGCACCATTTAGTGAGCAGGCATCGTCAGAATTTACTGTTGATCTGAACAGGGGAATGTTTGCTTCGGAAACTTCGATGTCCAGTGCAATTCAGCCGAACCTGACCAATGGGGTATCTCTTACCGCTATGATATCTGATGCAGATGGTTCGATGAGAGCACGCTCTTCGATATCATCTATCGAGGGATATAACAAGTGCAGCGACAACTCGACAATTTCAATTCCGACGTCTGAATCGTCTTATTCATCTCGCATAAGTATGAATGGACAGTTCTCCAATTCATTCAGTTTCAATTATGCATCTACCCATGGAAACATTACTTCAACATTTCCATCGACAAGGTTAGCACCTTGTTATGGATAACTTTTTTTCTCAAAAAAGAATTAACGGAATTTCCACGCCGCAATGAAATCTTCTGGATGCATTATTATGATTCCAGGAGACGTCAGGTAAGGATCGACAACGACCTTCATAGGCAGAAATGGTATTGATTTTATATCTGCCGAGGCGATATTGTGATCACGGGCCACCTCCAAAATCTTACGGAGGATGGAAAAGTAGGTGGCCGACAATTGTGTTTTGACAAGTTCTGGATCTTGAGCAAGCAATTCTCTGCTTAAGGAGAAATTGCGTTGGAATGTCAGATTCATTGAGAACTTCGGAAGATAATTCCATGCTGCAATGTTCGCATTGTCATATGGTATTATCTGCAGACTCTTTGCGAGTTCTGCATCCTTGGAATTAATTGGATAATACTTTTCAACGATTATCTCTTTCATTTCTTCAGCGGTCAAAAGATGCATTAGTATTTCCTCCCACGCACTTCATTAAAAAAAGCATCGACGTCATTTATCTCTGGCATGAATTTTGTCAATTCTGCAATGTCTCTCTTGAAGTAGACATGGGCACTGACAGAGGTATCAGAATACCATCCGACATGAACGCCAAGGGTGCGCGCGACCATTTCCTGCATTCGTGTCAGGGCATACATATTTGGCCCCATGGCAGAAAGAATGTCGCGGCTCCTGAACTCGACGCTCATATTCAGTTTGCCACCACGGATGAGGAACTGAATGCGCTGAAGGCAGGGCGGTTCTTTGCTTCGCAGATCAATTTCTGGAACCCATGTAATAGCCTGCGCGCGCCTAGTCATAGGATTGCGCTTCAGAGCGACTAGAACCTCGTTCATCTGGTTGAGGACAAGATTATCGCGCATGAGTGGATAAGCGAAAAGTCTGTCGTGGTAAGTGTATACGAATTCCTTATCGCTTCCATTGAGCAAGTCACTGACGTATTGTTCCATGGCATTCTCTCGGAACATGCAAGAAGGAGAAATGCGTGGCTGTTCCAGGGGGTTAGGAATAAACACGTTGAGGGGCTCTTCGAGTTCAAGTGTTTCCTCGTTATCTTCAGTCTTCAGATACATGCCGCGCTTTACTACGCGCTCAACAGCCCTTCCATGGGCCGTACCAACTGAAAAGTCTCTTATGATTTGCATAATTATTCCCCAATGTAATCTTCGTCTTCGGTCTTCTTACCTGCGAAGATAGCGAATCCTTCCTTGGTAATTTCAGTTCCATTCACGTTGCAGATCCTGACATACATTCTGTGCAATTCATCGTTAGTGATAGTTGCAGGACGAATGAATTTCGCATTATTATCAAGGGTGTTCGGTGGTCTTATGAAATATCCTGCGATGAGAGCCTGATCAACAAAGTATTGTGCTTTGTTTCTTCCAATGCCGAGAGCATCTGCAACGATAAATCCAAAGTCAGTTTTGAGTATTGCCCTTGCATTGAAAAGTTCGGTTCTCATGGCCATATTATTAGTAACGCGCTCGTCGTTAACAAATACATCGGCCATCATGCAGGAGATTGCTTCAATGGACATGTTCTTACCATGCTTCTCGAAGAGTTCAGAATAAGGCATGTCGATATACTGATAGACGGAACATTCTTTCAAGACCCTCGCCAGGCGTGGATTTCTTGATTTAATAAGGTCGTAAACCTCCTCTTTTATGGTTTTCATACAAACTTATTAGTTTTGAGAACTATTTAATAATTATGGTTCTTCCATAAATGTCGGAGTAATCAGGGGGAAGTATTAAATATGTTATGGGAGTAATATATAATGAGGAGATAGCCATGGAAGGTATTGATATTTCTCTGATCAAAAATAAGAATATTAAGGGATGTATTATTTGTCAGAATCCCAAAATTGCCGCAATCGTTGATCCAGCAATTTTTAACGCAGAATGTGATTTCAAAACTCTCAAAGAACGCCTTGCTTCTGATGGTTTTTACGTTGAAATCGGTGTAATTTCCAACCATGCCAAGCATGTTTTTTACGACGACAATCAGGAAATCATACCCGCGCCAGTTGATATTTCGTTGGAAATGGTTTCTATCGAGAATCTCACAAATATCGATATCGTCAAAGAAGGTATTGCTAATTTGATGAGAGCGGAAAAGAAAATGCTGGCTGAAGGTAAGGAGGGCACAAAGGGCTATCTCGAAGTTATTGTTGAGAAGCGCAGACTCATTGAACTTAAGGCCAAGCTTGAAGGAGAACTTCAGGAAAATGATGGAGATAAGACAATTATTATCCCGTCCTATATTCAGAAACTGGAGTAAATGGCGTCTATTGTTTATCATGGGAAACAACTTTCCCTTTACAATATAGCAAAATATATTCTTGAGTATGATAAATTAGGCCCAAAACATAAAGAATGGTGTGACCGTTACGAGGAAATCAAGAAATCGGGACGTCAGCGTATCCTTTTGATGAAGCCTCGTGGAACTTACAAGACAACCATTTACTCCGTTGCCAATATCATTGATATTCTCATGGAAGATTGGGTTGCTACTGGTGGAACTTTTGATAAGCGTATTCTTCTTACCTCGTCTACAGAAGACATGGCAATTCAGATTCTTTCCGAGGTAAGGCAGCATCTGAAGAACAATCCGAATCTGAAAGAGTTCTTCGGGTATGATCCCGTCGAATCTTACAATCAGAGAGAAATCCAATTGTTTCCGCGCTCTGTTCACAAAGAGCCCAGTATCAAAGCGAAAGGAGCAATGAGCGCCATTGTGTCGGAACACTATGATGTAATCATTGTTGATGATCTTTGCTTTGATAAAGAAACAGAGGTTTTAACAAAGGAAGGATGGAAGTATTTTAAAGACGTGGGAATGAATGACCAATTCGCTACCATTGATGACGAAGACAATATGTATTATGAATCACCAACACGACTTATAAAGAAACCATATAAGGGCGAAATGATTGGTGTAAATCATAAGCATTGTAATTTCCTCGTAACTCCAGACCACAATATGCTTTTTAAGAAAGGCCATTCTAATGATTATGAAAAATATCCTGCATCTGAAATAGAAGGAATGTATGGTAAATTCAAAAAGATATTTAATTGGACTGGTGTGCGACAAGAATTTTTCGTCTTGGAAGCTGCTGAATATAGGAATGGGGCGAAAGAAACAGAGAAAGTTATTCCCATGGATGATTTTCTCCCCTTCCTTGGACTCTATCTTTCCGAGGGATGTATTCAAGCAAGATGGACTAAACCTAGTCGAATAATGATAACACAATCGTATGTAAAGAATCCAGAGACATGCGAATATATTCGTAAAGTAATGTCAAAACTTCCTTATAAGGTAAAAGAATACAAGAGTGCTGAAAATATTAATTTTACTATCAATTCTACTGTGCTTGCTACCTATTTGCACCAGTTTGGTCATTATGCAATAGAGAAATTTATACCTCGGTTTATTTTTGATCTTCCTAAAGAACAAATTGATTTATTCCTAGAAGCATATTTTATTGGTGATGGTTATTGGTCATCACACAATGAACGTATATTTTGTACATCTTCACCAAAAATGGCCGATGATCTCCATGAGTTATGTTTGAAAGCAGGCAAAAATGCTTCAAAACACACATATAATTCTTATACCGTAACACCAGATGGAAAAGAACATGATACTATTGTATATAGAGTAGGCGAGACCAAAGAAAAATTTAATGAGGCGTGTGTAAGAAATAAACATTGGTATCGCCAAGAATACGATGATTACGTCTACTGTGTGGAAATTCCGAACCATAAAATCCTTATTAGGCGAAACGGAGTCCAATGCTGGCTTTTCAATTGCAACAACGATGATAGAGAGTCTTTTGCTGTAAGGGAGCGAAAGAAGCGGTGGTTCATTGATTTGATCTCAATTCTCAATCCGACTGGTCTTCTCCTGGTCGTTGGCACTCGCTGGCATTTGGATGATGTATATCAGTATATTCTGACAAACAACCCTAACCTGCCGCAGAAAGATCAATATCATATTGAAATTGAGGCTATTTATGATAAGGACACAGGACAACCTCTTTTCCCATCAATCTATTCTATGGAGGATGTTGATCGTCTAAAGGTGGAGAAAGGTCTCGTCGAATTTTATTCACAATATATGAACGATCCGCTCCCTGCAGAGACCAAGCTCTTCAAAATAGAAGAGTTTAAGTTCTATACCGATTGCGATAAAGACTTCGAAGATGCAAAGCATGTTATCTATGTCGACCCTGCACTTGGTCGAGAGTTGGATTACAGTGTAATTATTGTAGGTGCAATCAAAGATAACAAGTTCTATCTTCGAGACGTATTCGCTTCAAACATCATCACACCTGATAAACTCATTGTTCAGATTGAGTTTTTTTTCCATCGATATAATGCTCATATCGTTGGAATTGAGGCCAACCAGTTCCAGACATTATTTGCCCAGTCTGTTAAGCGCCGTGGTATACCAGTCCATGAGGTAAAGAACTTCAAGAAGAAACAACTTCGTATCGAGGGGCTTGCACCTTATGTTACGTCTGGTGTAGTTTTATTCCGTGACGACTGGATGCAGCACAGAGATTATCAGGAGGCAATTGAGCAATTAGTTAAGTATCCAGTTCACAAACACGATGATGCGCCAGATGCGCTTGAAGGTGCTGTGAGAATAGGATTACGAAATCGTGGTATCTATACTTCAATCGCAGGTTTGCTGCTGGGGGCAAAGCGAAAATGAAAGAAACGCCCCTTGAATACAGACTTTATGTTCTTCTCGGTAAGCTTAAAAGGGAGGGAAAACAAAAGATTGAGGTAAGAGAATTAATGAAGATTCTTAAGATAAGACACCACGAACCAGACGTAATCTTATATGTTATCAGAAAAGTAATTGAATTGGGTTATAAGGTGAATATCTATGGCAGAGACTGAAACAACAAAACAAAAGCGCCCATCCGTTGAGGATGCAGATGTTATCATCGGGCGCGAAGGCAGAAAGTATATGCTTGCTGCCGATTCCGCCACCAGAGTTAATCAGGTAACGCAGGCTGGAGCATGGCAGGGATTTGAACCGACTACAGGGAATAGATTTATTCTCTATGAACAAATCGGAGATCTTAATCCGCATATTTCCATACCGCTGACAAAATTGTCACTATCATTGGTGAAGGGCATTCGCTTTACCTCTGGTGATCCGAAAGTACCAGTTGACGAAGATCTCATCAAGGACTTCGAAGCATGGTCGAAAGAGATTAACTTCAGATCAAAACTTCAGACCATGACCCGACTGATTGTAAAAAACGGAACATTCGTCGGAAAGGTTGAAGAAACAAAATCAGCAACTGCAGAAGGCGGTAAAGTATTTGATTTCCAGCCAGTTATGATGAAATACACGACTCTTTTGCCAAAAGGAGTAAAACCTGGCGACAAACCAGATACGGTATTGATGCCTCCAATTGTCACGGCCTATATTAATGAGGGTGATGAGAAGCTGCAGCAGCAAATCAAGGAAGACAAATTGATTTATGCAGCCATATTCCCCTATGACAAGCCATTTGTTGATATTTATGGTCGTGAGACATATGGTATTTATGGACTGTCCTTACTCGATGCAATCCATGATACATTCATGCGGTATCTCGATCTGGTGAAAGGATACACCGAGTATATCAGAAAATACGGAGTTGGCCGCTATTTCTACAATTATTCTTCTCTTGAAGAAATTCTGAAAGATGGAGATATTGATACCGTAAAGAAACTCATCGCCGAGCTTCGTGATACCGTCCAGTATATTCAGGAGAATGAGGATATCGTCGGTTGTGGTTTTGACATCAAAAATCTCGACCAGAGTGGAACCAACATTGATATCGTCAACTTCAAGAATTCACTTGAAACTGATATTCAGGTAGGATTGATGCAGCAGCCCTTGACCATGGGGCGGGCCGAAGGAACTACCTATGCATCTGGATATGTATCCGAAGCTGACCGTCTTATTGTGCTGGAAGGATTGCAGGAAATGATTCAGGATCTTGTCAATAAACAGATTATTGATAAGCGTCTCGTCTCGATGAGCAAGGAACCTGGCCTCGTAAAAGTTGTCTTTGAGGAACTGTCCCAGCCGTCCATCGTATTCAAAGACCTATTGCTGGCCTATGAGGATGGTATTATTGCACGGAAAGAAATCAGAACCCGCGCTGGTCTTGAAGGAGATGTATCTGATCAAGACATCATGGAAGGCCGAGAACTAATCTTTACAGTGCAGCAATCGGCAATGGGCGCGGTTAAGAGTGGAGATGAATCAAATCAAGACAAAGATGCAATTGGAATGGAAGCCAGAAAAAGTTCTCGTCTAGGAACTGCCATGGATGAGAAGACCACTCCAACCGCTCCGAAGAACCAGACACGTTCAAATTGATTGAACCGAAACCTTTATCTTTTTTTATCACTAATATTGTAGTGCATGAATGCTCTTACAGAAACTTCTCGTCAGAAACGTATTCAGGAGCATCTCATTTCACTCGGGTATGTATGGGTTAAACATCCGAAGTTCAATGAATTTTATACCAGAGGAAATATTGCCATCGTTGTTACCTATAAGATGGTTCAATTTTTCATCTACGATAGAGAACGAAAACAAACAGATGATATGATCTGTCGGTTTAGTAAGTCTCTCGATGAAGCACTCTGGAAAAAGTTCGCTGAAGATCTTTTGAATTATCCGATTGATGAGTGCTTTGAAATGATGTATTCGGAGATTGAAAAGACTATTAACGAAAGTAAGATACTCCTTCAGAGGTAGCCATATGGAAGAAACAGAAACTAAAACAATTATGCAGGAACTTGCTGATCTCTGTCAGGAAATTTACGAGAAGTCATATCATGATGTATTTGACTTTGGTGAATATTCTGACGAAGAACTGCAGGAACAAAAAGCAATGCTTCTTCGTAAAAAGGAGTTATTGGCTAACCTTCACCTCGAAACGATTGTTGAACAAAAAGAAATCCCCGAGCCCAATGGAGAAGACTTCTTCACGCTTTGGAACAGACTATGGGACATGCGAATTGAATCGCAGCCAGTCCTGCGTGAAATCTACTCCGTGGTAGCATTATCACAGATCTTCAAGAAAGTGAAGATTTATCGTGGTTCTGTTGAAGAAGATATTCGTGTTCATTCCTGCGTTATTATGCCATCAGGAACAGGTAAGTCAGAGGGTAATGATTTCCTTTACCAGTTCGCAATACGAAATGGAAAAAAATATTATTCCATTGAGCGATTTACCGATGCTATCCTGACTGGTTCTATCAAGCGTGGGATATTGGATAGAAATACTTCGAAGGGATTAAAAGAGGGAGATATTGGATGGAAAGACCCGACCACTCCATCGGTATTGACGACGTATGATTATGTGGTCTCTGATGAAGGAGAGTCGATCCTGAAATCATCCCGCCAGACCGAGGGCGCTCAAAGGCTTCTACAGAAGGCCATGAACCGTTATGGTAGTGAGGGGAACCTTCTGACGAATAATCTGGTTGATGGTGAAATAACCGCACGTCCAGACTGTTCTATTGCTATTACCTCGTATTACCTCGACGAGTTTAAGGACACACTCCTTGAACGTGGTCTCCTGCAGCGTATGATCGTCTATATCCAGGAGGAGAACGAAGACCGCAGAACGAAGATTATTGACAGAATTATCGGTGACATTGCATCCTTTACTGATAACAAAGATGAAGCATACGCCGAAATCTTTGAACGTAAAGATCTTGTCGATGGTTATTATGCTCAACTTGTGGCAGAAGTAAATCGACTGAAGAAGATTCATCAGGACACGGAATACGTCGTCATGATGGATGAATCGAAACCGATTCTTCGTAACAGTATCGATGAGCTTCGTAACATCATGCCGATGCTCGTTGGCCAGAAACAGATTTGGGAATCAATGATTTCACGTCTTACGGTGAATATCTTGAAGATCAGTGCCATTTATGCGCTGGCCGATGGCCGCGATTATATAATGGCAAAGGATACTACAAAGGCCAGTTCATTGATGATGGAGACCATGCGCTCTGTAGCATTCTTCCTGAAGGATAATGTACAGACGAAAATGGATAATCGCACGGTGCAGGTTCATGCTCGATTGAAAGCCAAGAAAGGTGGTTATTTCTTATCTGAAAAGGAATGGGTTGAATATCTCGTCAAAGAGATGGGATTCTCGGAACAACAAGGCAAGATATTAATCAAGAATTTCATCGACAACGGTAAAATGTCTTATCGTGCAGACAAAAAGTTGGTGTTATCATGAGCAAACCAGATCCATTTATCAACACACTTTGTTTTAATGGTTTCAAATGCAGAGGAAATCATTGTAAGGCATGGAATGAAGGAGAAAATGATTGTGAATTTATCATGGCTGCGCGCGAACAACACTATGCATCTCGTGGAATAGTTAATATAGTGCCGCAGAAATTGGTTTCGGAATCAAATACTTCTCCGTCGACCACAAAACCCATAAAAGCGAAGAAGAAATAAACCCAAAACCTTTATTTAGTATTATTGCCATATATATTGCAAAGAGTGCCGCAGGCAGCGCGTGGCGGGTATCCAATCCCCCATGGCAGGAGGTTCAATTCCTCTCGCACTCCTCCCTTCGGGGAAAAAACAATGGAGTTCAATCCATGTCTGTAAACATCAAAAAGGGTATCAAGGAAATGAGCCAGAAGCTCGGCAAGTCCGAGGAAGAGCTCACCGCTGAAATGGCGAAGTTTGAATCCGATCTCTCGGCTATTTTCGACGATACCGAAGAGGTAAAGCAGGCCGCATTCAAGCAGCTTCGTGGCGCATACCGCGCACAGATGAAGTCGAATGCCAAGATGTTCGAGGGATTCTTCTTCGCTATGCAGCCTGTTCGCAATGAGAACGACTTTCCGATCAAAGAGGCCGACAAGGAGTTTAAGAAACTCTCCGACGAAGTTGGTCGTGAAGAGGCCGTCGCCCAGTGGCAGGGTCTCGGAAAGATGAATGAGAATGAACAGTATCTGTTCAATGCCGACAACACTACCGATGCAATGAAGTGGAAGCGTGGTAAGGTTATCGAGCGCTTTGTGCCTGTCAGGGAATGCTACGGTTTCTTCAAGGAGCCCGACGTCCAAGGGAGCAAGATCCGCTTCGGTATTGTGACCATGCGCCACGAGCCAGAGAAATTCATTCCAGAGATGCTCAAGGTTTATTCCTTCAGGGCCACTGGTAAGCCCGAGAACACACCGCTCCGTCTGAATGGAACGTCTGTGACTTCTCTTACCGATACTGGAGTCACTATCGATTTCGACATCTTCGTTAAGATGATTGGACAGGATATGCCAAAGAATGTCAAGTCATTCGATGACGTCTACAATCTTGACAAGGGTGTCTGCAAGGTTCCCGAGAATCCGAGGTTCTTTATCACGAAGGCCACGATTTCTCGTCTGAACGTAACCGACAAGCCCGATCTGAATATCGATTTTGCCGATATAACAGATCTTGTTGGTGACTTCGATCCTGTCTCGATGACAGTCTCCAAAGATCTCGGTGGTATTTATGAGAATGCCATTGGTATTGCAGTATATGCTCCGTATATCAAGGCCAAGGACAATACTGCTGCAGGAAACCTTTATGGGTTTATCACTGCCGACAATGCACCGAAACCAGCGCCTGTTGCCAAGAAAGCAGCAGCAAAGAAAAACACCGATGAAAATTGGGAGTGAATTAATCAATGGCAAAAGCAAAGGATACTGACTGGAACAATGCAGATAACGGTGGAGAATCCACCGATGAATCTGCTGCCGCAGAAGTAGCGCTCAAAGGAACAGGAAAAGTATCCAAAGCCTTGAAAGAAAATCTCATTCGAGACAAGGTAATGGAACTGAAGCGGGATAGAGATGACGACATCATGCCCGACTTCGATCTGGACAGTGCTCTTATGGATACGAGTAGCAGTAAGAAAGTATTTACTGTTTATGGACACAAGAATGACGCCAAGACTACGACTGCAATGGGAGTAGCAAAGAAGGGCGACAAGGTTGCCGTCCTGTCATTCGATTTGAAATCTGACCGTCCAACCGACCTCGATTTCATAAAGAAAAGCGGTGTAGATTACAAGGTTTTCAATGCTATCCTTTACCTTGACAAGTCAACGCCTGATCTGTACCAGACCACTGCCGAGAAGACCTATGTCTTTGTGCTGAAGCTTCTTGATGGAATCAAGGAGAAATATAAGCCCGATTGGGTAATCATTGACGGTTCTGAATTCCTGAACAAGATTCTTGAACAGGTAATGAGGAAGCGCAACGGCGTAATGCCGTATCAGGGAGTCGCTAACCAGAACATCTGGAAGGAGCGTACCCAGTATATCGATGATGTTCACAAGCAGGCCATGGACGCCGCAACCAAGGGAATTATGTATACGACGTATGTATCCAAAGATTCCGTGGTAAAGGACGGCGTAGTAGTTCAGCAGAAAGACATGCCGAAGTGGTTAGGCGATGTCATGTCGCAGACCGATGTCATCATTCGTGTTATCACCGACGTAAGTGGTGGCAAGACCGAATACAAGGCTGTCATTGAGTCCTCAAAATTCCCGAGGGAGTTCCCTCCAGGAGAATATGTAATCACCAACAAGCGTCTTTACGACGTAATCAACAAGTGAGTGACCAAGATGAAGATTGGTATCGACCAACTGAAACGGTTCATCGATATCGCGGGTGTGAATAAAGATGGTTTTGAAGCCATTGCTTCGGCTGGCACATTAACATCCAACGTAATGAACGACGACAGAAATGTTGTTGTTATCGTTGAGATGCAAACAAAAGCTGGCGACGAAGCAAAATTCCGCCTACAAAGAGATATTTTTCTCAAATATCTCCGAAATATCGATGGCAAAATGGTCGATATGACTTCAGATGATACCCTTATCACTGTCGAGGGTGAGGATGTAAAACTCTTCATCCCTCAAGTGGTTTCTGCTATTACCGACAAAACCAAAAAGCCATTGCCACAATCAATGAGTAACTGGGAAATGCAGTCGAAGCTTACTTTTTCCCCAGTTAAAATTAAAAAGATTTTATCGGTAGTGGATAATGTCGGTGAACGTGTTATTACCCTCGTGATAAGTGGTGGTAAAATCACGGCGAAGATAAAGAAAAAGGCGATTGTAAAAGATATCGGTGAAGTAACCGATGGTGAGACTGATTTTACTGTTTCTTACCATATTGGTGCGTTCAACGATGCATTTCAGGGTGCTTTAGATAAACCTGTTTTTGTCACGATATATTCTCCGATAGAGAATGATCGCCCGCCTTCGTCGTTCAATTATTCATCTGGAGACTTATTGATCAGTGGACTTCTCGCCGATTGGAGGGAAAAAGAATGATTCATGAACATATGTTCACCGAAAAGTATCGACCAAAATCTCTCAAAGAGGTTATCGGGGGAGATGAGATTCGTGGTCTTTATGAAGGAATTATAAACGACCCATGGACTCTTCCTAATATTCTTCTATCAACTCGTTCTGCAGGTACTGGCAAAACGTCAATTGCCAAGGCAATCATAGCTGACATTGGTGCTGATAGTTTGTTTTTGAATGCTAGTGACGACAGGGGAATCAATACCATTCGAGAACAGGTAAAGGAATTTGCCATGACGCAGGGATTCACGCGCAATATTCCGAAGGTGGTGCATCTCGATGAGGCCGATGGTCTTACCAAGGAGGCCCAAGAAAGTCTTCGAAGCATCATGGAGCGGTATTCGTCAAACTGCAGATTTATATTTACCTGCAACAACGAGTCCAAGATTATTGAGCCGATAAAGAGTCGATGCATTCAAATCAGTCTCAATAAACCGCCGAAGGACAAAATCCATGAGAGACTTCGATTCATTGTAGATCAGGAAAGTATGAATATTAAGGATGAAGAAATTGATGATATCATCGAGTTCTTTTATCCTGACATTCGTCTGATGATTAATGAAATCGAATACCTGAAAACATTCGGAAAAAGCAACAGGCGTAATATTGCCGATGAAGTTTACGCTCTCCTGAAAAAGAGGAAGTTTACCGAGGCACGCAAGTTATGGATCGCTGAACAGACAAGCCCTCGTCTTCTTGTAAAGGAAATATTTACAAGACTAATGTCAGACGATACTCTTTCCAAAGAGCAGGTTGTTATGGGTGTTGAATACGTTGCTGAAACGGATTTCAGAATAGCAATGGGTTCCGATGCAGAAATTACACTTGCTAACCTTACCATTAAGCTTGTTAGCGCCGTATTTAAGTAATAACAAGACAAATAATCATGGTGGAGAAACAATGACACGCAAACCAACCGACAATCTACATGATTACATCAATATTTTGTATACCATGTCAGATACTGTTGAAAGACAGACCATTGCAGCGGTTGACGCGTATTTCTCCGATATGAAGGGTGAAGTTATCAAATCATTCCCCGATCAAGTTGCCGAACAGATAAGATTTATCAACGAACAGGCAAAGGCTGTTTTGGCACAACAGGATAATGAGATGATAGAAGAAGATGTTGAGGAATATTAATGGCAAGAGAAATGACTTTACGCTGCAAGGCAAAGAACTGTGACCACGACAGACTTGAAGGCCAGTTCCTTTTTCAAAAATGCCTTCGTTGTCCTGATTTCGAATTCGGCCCCAAAGGAAATGGTAAATGAGCATTTTAGTTGATCACGAAATACGTGATTTATGCAGAGATGCAGAACTGATATCTCCGTACTACGAAAGAAACATCAATCCAAATTCTTACGATATTACACTCGCAGACGATTTTGTCTGGTATCGTAAACCTGGCCTCGGAGAGCCAATGTTCATTGATCCATTTGATCGAAAGACTGTTGAACTTTGCGTAGTCGAAGAAAAAGCGCTGGCAATTAAAATTGGCCAGAACGAATTTGCTCTGGGACGAACAGTTGAAACAATCAACCTTCCTTCCAATATAGCAGCCGTTCTTATGGGCAAGTCATCGCTTGCACGACTAGGAATAACCATTCATCAAACAGGAGGATTTATCGACAGTGGTTTTAAAGGAACGCTCACACTTGAAATTGGAAATATAAACCCGAGGCATATTGTCCTCCACGCTGGAATGACTATCGGTCAGCTTGTATTCCACAAGTTACCAAATGCCCCTGACGTGACATATGGTGAAAAGAAAACATCAAAGTATCAGGGACAGATAGCACCGACGTTATCTCGTTACCATATGAATGAATGTATAAGGAGGTGAAACATTGCCGTTTGCTGGCTATACAAACTTTGAGGACTGTGTTCAAAAAGTAATGGCAAAGAAAGGCTGGGGCAGAGACCGTGCTTCAGCCTACTGTGCTGAAATTCAGCGTAAGACAGAGGGGAAGAGATGACATCCTCCCCTTTCGACGCTATGAAAAAAGTGGTCTATTCGAAGGACATGATTGATCCTGACCAGATCAAAGGGATTGAAGTTCTCGTCGCAAAAGCGCTGGGATTTATTGACCCCGATTCTGGCTCGCGGGCATCACAATATTGGGCTGTAATTGACCCTGACATCTACAGGGGATATCTTGCCTGTCAACTCGCACGCCATGGACGAATGCCTTCATGGATTAAAAAGCCCCAGATGGAAAAACCAGATGAACTCGATAAATTGATAGATCAGTATTTCGAGCTTTATCCAGTTGACAAACGTCCAACAGGCAATGCATATATCGTCTTTCGAAAAATAGTTAACGATAACATTAAAAAATTCCTAATACAAATATGTGCTGAAGAGAAAGTCTTCAAGAAATTCAAAGTCGAAATAACGTCAGGCAATTCGACTTTGATATGAAAAGGTGATCGATTGATCAACATTGAGCCCATGGGCAAAGATTTTGTCATCTTTGGGAGAGATGGCGACGGTAAAAGATATCGGCGTGAAGTCACAGACTTCTTTCCCTACTTTTATGTTCCTAATGAACATGGCAAGTATGTATCACTTTACGGAGACAAACTTCGAAAGGTTGAAGTCAACCATCCTGCAGAAATCAAGAAACAGCGTGAGAACTTTCATAGGACTTACGAGGCCGATGTTTCATACGTCAATCGTTATCTTATCGACTCATTTAAGGAAATCCCACAAGAACCAGTACGATCCTGTTTCATTGATATTGAAGTAAGAGATGATGGTGCATTTCCTGACGTAACCAAGGCCGACAAAGAAATTTTGTCTATTTCCTGTTACGACAACTTCAATGGAAAATTCTACGTCTTTGTCACTGACCCGAACCACGAGGTAAACGAAAAGTCTCGTTACCAGTTCGAAGGCATTGATGTGCTGCAGTTTACTTTACCGAGGGAAGAGGAGCTGCTTTTAAAGTTCATTGAATTTGTCAACGATTTTGATTTTGACCTGTTCCTTGCATGGAATGGTGACGGCTTCGACTATCCTTACCTGTTTCACCGTATGCATCATTTTGGCATTAGGCCAGAGACATTATCACCAGTAGAAAAACTTGACTTCCATAGTGAGAAACCACGAGGCAGGACATGGCTCGATCTTATGCGAGCATATAGGAAACTATCGACGCATGAACTGGAATCCTATGGCCTCGACTACGTTGCCAATGACGAATTAGGTAGGGGTAAGCTCGGTAAGGGGAGCACGGGAACCGTCCATGAGCTTTACAACACTGACCTCGAAACCTTCCTGAAGTATAACATCAACGATGTATGGCTGATGGTCAAGATCGAGGAGAAGCGCGGTATTGTCGGCTATTTTGATTCTGTACGGAGATTGACGTTTTCCACCTGGTACGATGTATTTTTCAATTCTCGCGTGCTGGACTTTTATTTCCTGAAGAAAGCCAAGGAATATGGTTTTATCCTTCCGACCAAGCGGAATCTCGGCGATGACTATATTCCTGTTGAGGGTGCTCGGGTAATTCAGCCGACAGTTGGCATGAAGGAATGGATAGGCGTAGGCGATGTCAGGTCGCTGTATCCGACGGCCATCCTGACCTGCAATATGAGCCCCGAGACTCGTGTTGGCGTTACCGAGGCAGACAAGCCCTATGATGGCCCGTTTGTTAAGGTTGGCCCGACGGTTTTCAGAACCGATGTTCGTGGTTTTATTCCTCGCGTCGTTGAAGATGTATGGAATTTCCGTCAGGAACTGAAATCGAAAATGAAAGGTTATCCAATCGGAAGCCCAGACTATAACAAATACAACGACATGCAGACCGTGGCGAAGTTCCTATTGAATTCGATCTATGGTGTTATGCTTGCTCCATTCTTCCGTCTTTTTTCACGAGAGGTGGGGGCAGCCGTCACATATTTTGGCCGAGAGGCTAACATGTGGATGGAGAATGAAATCAAGAAAATCGGAGCTGATGTTATAGCAGGCGATACCGATTCGATTTTCTTTAAGATTAACAAGGAGAATGTTGATGATGCATCCAAGCTCGGAAAAGAAATTATCAACCACGTTAACGGAACTCTCGATTTCTTTTGCATCGATAAATTCGGCGATGCAAAATACAATCGAATGTATATCGAGTTTGAAAAGATCTATCGTAGAGTTCTTTTCGTTGGCGATGAAGATGGTATTGCGCTTAAAAAGCGCTATGCTGGTCTTGTCATCTGGAACGAAGGAACGCTGCCAGAACCCATCCTCGATGTCAAGGGGTTTGAGACAAAGAGAAGCGATACACCAAGTCTCTATCGAAAAATGCAGAAAGATCTCCTCTACGCTATCGTTTCATCCGACGACCAGGAGGAAGCACGAAAAGAAATTGTCGACTTAATCCGTAAGATGAAAAGCGATATCATCAACGGAGTTATTCCAGTAGAAGATATCGCCATTCCGAAGGGCATGAGCAAGCCCATTCATGAATACACAAAGAACGTTGGAGCGCATATTTATGGTGCGATATATTTCAATAAATTCTTCGGTGGCAACATCAAGAAAGAGAAAGTGAAATATGTCTATGTTACCCGTGCGCCTCTGGGACTACCACACACACATGTAATTTCTTTCGTCGATAAATGTCCTGAAGGATTTGAAATCGACTATGAGAAAATGGCAAATCTGCTCATCAATGATAAAATCAAGACGATTTTCTTCTCTCTCGGATGGAATATATCTGATATCGAGACGAAAAATAACACTTTGGAGAAATGGTTATGAGTAAAACTATCGCATTGCAGTGTGCTCTGTGCCATGGTACAGGCACAAAAGATAATGGAGACACATGTCTCTGTTATCTGTTTGGTGGCCCAATCAAGCGCTTTGACGGCGATCTTTGGGAGGTAAAGAACGATGACTGAAGATATGGTCGACGCAGTAATCGCCGCACGATATCTTAATAAGGGCGAGCGTGTTTGGGAAGACGTATGCAACAGAGTATCTACCTTCGTGGCCAACGATGAAGGACAGCGTGAACAGTTCTTTGAACTCATGCTAACAGGAAAGTTCCTTCCAAATTCTCCGACGCTTATGAATGCAGGAACTGATATTGGTCAATTATCAGCCTGCTTCGTCTTACCTGTTGATGATGATATGCAGGGAATTTTCGACGCTGTAAAGTGGACGGCCATGATTCATAAGTCAGGCGGCGGAACAGGATTCAATTTCTCAAACCTGCGTGCCGAGGGATCACCAGTTGGATCTACCAATGGTGTTGCATCTGGCCCCCTGTCCTTCATGAAAGTATTCAATGAGGCGACAGAGACGGTAAAGCAAGGAGGTAAGCGACGTGGCGCGAACATGGGCATTCTGAACTGTACCCATCCTGACATCAAGAAGTTTATCGTTGCCAAGAAAACCGAGGGCCAACTTGCCAACTTTAATTTCTCCGTAATGATAAATGATGACTTTATGAAGAAGGTTACCGATGCAGGCTACACTGGTGAGGAAAAAGAAATCTTCGATATGATAATTGATAACCAGTGGAATAACGGAGAACCGTCTTTTTTGTTCTACGATAATATCAACAAAAATCCACATACTCCTGCCCTTGGCCCCATCGAGGCAACCAATCCCTGTGTTACTGGAGATACTCTTCTCCTGACAGAGTTTGGTTATGAGCCAATTGAACAACAGGTAGGACGAAAGATACATATCTGGAATGGATACGAGTGGTCAGAAGTCACTCCATGTAAAACAGGCACTAATCAAAAGATAATGAAGCTTACATTTACAGATGGTAGTGAATTAAAATGTACTCCGTATCACAAATTTGTTTGTACGCTTAATGGAAAAGAATACCGAGTAGAAGCAAAAGATATCCATGTCGGAGAATCGATTGTAAAGTTTGATTTCCCTGTGATTCATGGAGGGTTCAAGCTTGCAAATGCATATACCCATGGATTCTTCTCTGGCGACGGTCATATCGATGCTCGTGGTCGTAGTTTAATCTATCTTTACGGAGAAAAGAAAAATCTCGTCGATGTAATCTCATACAAATCCATTTGGAATTGTAATGGAAGAGATGTTTTACAACTCGATAATGAAACTATCTGGAATAAGACATTTGTTCCCGATGCTTTCTACGACGTTGAATCAAGACTTATGTGGTTGAATGGTCTTATCGATTCCGATGGATGTAATGACACTGGCGCTATCCAGATATCGTCGGTGGATCGTGACTTCCTGCAGAGAGTAAAGTATATGCTTCATACTCTCGGCGTAACTGGCGTTATTTCGATAATGAAGAAAGCCTGTTGCAAGATGATGCCCGATGGCAAAGGAGGACAGAAAGAATATAATTGTAAGGAGTGCTATCGCATATCGATTTCTTCTGGCGATGTAATGAAATTATATAATCTCGGCCTTGATACGCATCGTATAAAGATAACAACAATTCCACAGCGTAGTGTAAAACGATTCATTAGAATCAAGTCTATTGAGATGCTTGAAGAATTGGAAGATGTTTATTGTCTAACAGAGCCAAAGAATCACACGATGATTTTAAACGGCATATTGACGTCTAATTGCGGAGAGCAGCCCTTATATCCCTTCGAATCGTGTAATCTCGGTAGTATAAATTTATCCAAGTTTGTAGATGAAAGTGGTCAGTTCGATTACAATGGTCTACAAGAAACAGTTGTCGCCGCAGTACAGTTCCTCGATAATATCATCGACAAGAACAAATTCCCCCTGCCACAGATTGAGAAGGCCACGAAGAGAACACGAAAGATTGGCCTCGGCGTGATGGGATTCCACGACGCACTTATCATGATGGGTGTTCCTTATGATTCAAGACGTGCAGTCGAGATAGCCAATTCTATCATGGAAAATATCGAGACTGTAGCCAAGGACACATCAGAAACTATGGCAATGGAACTTGGTGTTGCTCCGTATTATGAACAATACCCAGACTCAACCGAGGATCGTCGCCGCAATGTTTGTCTTACCTGTATTGCCCCGACAGGTTCAATTTCTATCCTCGCAAAGTGCTGGTCAGGAATTGAGCCCGCGATATGGGTAATGCAAAGAAATAATACCGTCGGAAAGTCTTTCTTTACCGTGCATCCGCTCTTCGAAAAGATGCTTCGTGAAGAAGCTGACGAGCGCGGCATTGACGAGGATGGTATTCAGAAGGCTATTGCTGACGTCCATGCATCAGGATCTATCGAGGTAATCGATTGGCTGCCGAAGAAAATCAAGCGGCTCTACAAATCAGCCTTTGATCTGACATGGAAGCAGCACCTTGATATTGTTATAGCTTTCCAGAATCATGTTGACGCGGCGGTTTCAAAAACCGTGAACATGCCCGCTGAATCTACCAAGCGCGATTTCATGGACGCTGTTATCTATGCATGGAAAAATGGACTGAAAGGAATTACTCTCTACAGGACTGGAAGTCGTGAGGACGAAGTTCTTACGCTGGCCAAGGAAACCGCACAAGAGAAAACAAAAAGGATGTCTGACACATGCAAGAGAATGCCATTCTTCGATGAGAAGACACAAGAATGGCGCTGGCTGCCAAAGCGACCCGATATTCTCCCGACGTATGGATTAAAGAAAATGCGCTCTGGTTGTGGAGATCTTCTTATTGACATCAGCGAGATGGGAGGCAGACCGTATGAATGTCTCGGCGATTATACTCTTGGTGGCGGAGGTTGTGATGCAATGCTCCGTACGACGAGAGTTCTCCTGGGGCTTTGTTTCCGCTGGGGAGTTCCAACGTGGGATATTGTAAAGAATCTCAAGGCCATCAAATGCGACGTTGCGCGAGAAAAATACAGGCGTGGTGAGGCCGACGGTATTTCGTGTGCAAATTGTATTGGTCGTTATCTCGAAGAAAACATTCCTGACGATATGGAGGAACTTGCTTATCCATTCAAGAATGGTAACAAGGAGAAATTCCTCAAAGAGATTGGGCTCACATTTGGCTCACAACCATTAGACGTGAAGCTCGTCAAGGAAGAAATGATATCATGTCCCGAATGCGGCTCCGAGATTCTCAAAGAAGAAGGATGTCGTAAATGTCATAACTGTGGATGGAGTCAGTGCTAATGGATCGAATGGAAATAGAGAATATGGACATTCCATATCCTCTTGAAAATGGTGTTGATGGTGTTTGTGCCGACGCTGGATCGGCCCTCGCCAACATCCTTGGATTCACAGATGAATTATTCTTTGGACATATCGAAGTATGTCAGGACAGAAAAACCGATAGAGAAATCATCTATCTGCATTATATTAACAGCAGACATCCCCGTCGTGGAAATGTTAAAAGGTTGATAAGATCGTGGATCGATGCAGGTTTTCGTGTCAGGATTATCAGGCCAGAACCAGAGATGCAAAATATCATCGAACCCATGGGATTTAAGATATACTTCGAATACAAGAATGGAACTGTCCCAAAAGGCTTACCTGCTGACATATGGAGAATACCATCGGATGAGGAATCAACATAGGGGTTCGACTCCCCTTTCCGATTTCCCCTCGGGGAGAAAAATTACAACTAGGAGGAGGTAATTGACAGAAAAGAAACAAATCATCAGCCGACAGTTCAGCAAATCGAAGATTAACGACTTCAAAAATTGCCCACGGAAATATTATTTCCAGAACAGAACGGGTCTCGGCAGATCGATTAACGAATCAACAAATACCAAGGCGTATCTTGGTAATGTAGTTCATAAACTCATTGAACTATATAACAATCCTTCCATCGACAGAGAATGCATCGATGATCATCTGGTTGGAATGGAAACTAACGATGAGGGTGTTGATTTCTGTCAGAAGAATATTAACACTTTCTTCAAGTTGTTAGAAAAGTATGGTCTTGGTCAGGCGTCTTACTACGAACAACGTGTAGAAGACGACGAGCTTGATTTGTCGGGTTATATTGACGCTATCTACGAAACAGATGAAGGATATTGGGTTATTGATTACAAGACAGGCAAATTCTACAAGAATAAAATGGATGATTATATCTTCGAGATTTACATCTATGCGATTCTTGCAAAGCGCTGTCTCGGCATTACGCCAGCAAAACTGGGAATGTTCTTTACCAATCACCCGAGAAGTTCGTTTGTTATCGAATACAGCCAATCAAAGTACGACGAGACCTACGAACAGTTACTCGACTATATGGTGCAGATGAAAGGTGACAATTTCCCTCGTCGGAGATCAAGGCTCTGTGGATATTGTAAGTTCGTCAATCTCTGCGACGCATATACCGATGAAATAATAAAGGATTGAAAGTTGATGTACGATATGCTTTATTCATCATTCCCAAGACAAATAGCATATCCGTACCGCAAGACAGTTGATGAAGATGAATTCTTCAAAACCATCAATCGACTGAATGGTAAGGTAAGGATATTCTCATCGGTCTACAATTTCACCGCAAAACCAGTCTTCGACAAGATTAATCTCGATCTTGACAAGATATTCTTTGATTTTGACGGTGACAATGCCCTGGAGAATACCAAGTTTCTTGCCTTTCACCTGAAGAAGATGGATTTGAAACATCTTATCTTTTTCTCGGGCGGCGGATTTCATGTCTACTTGTTTACGACTGGGTATAACTGTCTGAAGAATAAGAAAGCCTGTCTTACCAACGTCCACAAATACTTTATCACGGAGTATAAAGTTGATGTTGACAAGGCAGTCGTGGGAGATATTGCGAGGGTAGCCACGATACCGAATACATGGAATACGAAAAGACAACGATATTGTATTCCAATAACCATGAACGATTTGTCCATGGGTTATGAACATATCTCCAAACTAGCAAAGAAACAACGGTTCGATTTTGAGCCATGTGGATCAAAATTGTTCGACGTTTCATCATTTGATGGAACGGAGGATTATGGATACGCCGAAGTTACCGTATCTGAAGAAATAAAGGAGCAGATCAATGCCGACGAGATATTGTCAAAACTCCCTCCATGTCTTGCGACCATGCTCGCTAATGCCAATAGCGGAACTCGTGTCGGATGGAGAGGAAGATTTCTCTTACTTGTTTATTTGCGAGATAGAGGAACGCTATACGGGAACGCCTGTGACATTATTAATGCATATCTCAAAAACACCAAAGGAGGAGTTGTTGAGTCCCATCATTGCCTTCGAGATGAGCAGCAAGCCAGACGAATCTACGAGCGCGATGAAAGTATGTTTCCGAGCTGTGAACAACTTAAAAGAGAAGGAATATGCACCACTGGCAGCTTTTGTTCTTTCGCAAAGAAAGGCGATCACGGAAGCCATATCCAAACAATCTACCGTTGATTTGTGGGTAAATGTTTCAGAACGCAGACGCCGTGGTATTGGATATTTGCAGACAATGTATGAACGATGGAGGTTGGGATATGCTACAGTGCAAGAACCATGAAAGAATTTGTCGAATACTGTAAAATGGTGGTGAAAAGGTTCGATGTTATTAATTGATAATCGTGAACAGGACATGGTGGCTCGCGTCGTAAAGCGGGCCAAGAAAGAAGAGGTTGAATATGAAGTTCTCGAAATGGAAACGGGTGATTATTGTTGGACAAAAGACGATACCATGGAGTGTGATATATGCATTGAGCGTAAGAAGGTAGGAGATCTCATCCAGTCGAAGCGCAACGGACGCCTCGACAATCAATTGAAGAGAATGAATGCCAGCTTCCCATTCTCTTACCTGTTTATCGTCGGCAAATTCGAGAACATTTATATGTCTGACAAATATATCAAGGGATGGACTGCAGAACATACCAAAGGACTCAAGGCCAGCATCTCGGCGAAATATCCTTACGTGCATATCATTGAATTGCCGAATGATACCCAGTTGATCGATATGATTTTTGTCATGAAACAAAAATTCGATGAACACAAAGAACTTCGAGAAGCATCATGTATTGATCTGAAATTCAAAAAGAAGCGCATTAATGAGCTGAATCCAAATTTTGTTCATTATTGCCAGATGGCAGGCATCGGAGAAAAGAAAGCCGAGGAAATTTATGAGGAGTATCCGTCGTTCCTGGAATTTCTCACCGATGCAAAGAATGGTAAATTGAAAGTCAAAGTACCGTCGAAAACTCACGAATGGATAAAAAAGATGTGCTAAAAATGTTATTCACTATCGAAGGAATTGATGGTGTTGGTAAGACAACCGTCATCAACACCCTGAAAGGAATGCTCGTTGACTACAAAGATGTTATCTTCACGAAGGAACCGCAGTATTTTACTACCGAACAGAAACATGCTTTGGTCAAAATGGAAGACCCCGTGGAGAAGCTTGCTACCTTCTTCCTCGACCACACAAAACACACGAGAGAAGTCCTTGATCCAAATATCGAAGACAAGATTATCATCTGTGACCGTTATATTCATTCACGAATTGCATATCAGGCACTGGAGATTTCTCGCCTGTATGAAATGCCACTCGATGATGTAATTGATTATATCGAGGGAATGCATTATTTCTCATACTGGCCCGACAAAGTTTATGTCATCTGGTCAGACGAAGAACTGTTGGCCAAGAGACTACGAGCTCGTCATGATGATATGGACATCTCCGATATGAACAGATTGCTTGCAACCGAGGAAGTGCTTTGTCATGTCCTGACACGAGGCGATCCATATTCGGTTCCCTATGTTGGTGTTGAGATGGATGAGGATGGTTTCAATTACAGTGCTATGGAAATATACCAGAACATTGTAGAAACTATAGACAACTCCTAACATCAATTCCTAGGGGGGTAGGATTAATTCTGTTGGACTTTAATCCTTTTTTCGTACACTTGTCTGCGTGAAAAGAGATGCTTGTTAAAACGCTAATATGAGGCTCAAAATTGACCTCTCCGTCGTAAAAAAATATTAGATAGGCGTAGAATTGAGGAGGTTATTCTTCCACAATTTCCCATCTGTCCCATATCTCTTTCTCCACTGCAAGACCCCAGTGCTTTGAAGTAGCACCCCATTCGACATAGGCTTGGAAAGTCCAAATTCCTATTTCATCGATATCTCCTGCAACGGAGGTATAGGTAATTATAGTCGTCGTGCCATACTGAACTGCCGTCCAAGTAACAATTGTACCAGACGGCTTTTTGGCCTGAATTTCCATCTTGGTAGCGCCCGCAAGGGATGTACCAACATCAAGTCGAAATTCTACGCCTACCGCATTTACATAAATATCGTCAGTCATCAGGAATCACCGAGTCTATATTAATTATCTTTGTAATGGTAGATAAGATTACTGGCGCACGAGTAATCGTGCTCGTTATTTCAACTATTGGAGTAATAGTCGAAGTAACCTCAAGAACACGAGTAATTGTGCTGTCAAACTCGACTATCTTTGTAATCGTCGAGTCCATTTCTGGAATTTCTTTTCCAGGAACGTCAGTATATAATTTCACAGCCGATACATTGCTCGTTGCAGTAACTGTGCCTGCTAACGATGCATCATAGGCAAGTTCGGCACTTACACTTGAAACTGCAGATACCTGACCAACAAGTCCATAGGTAACGGACATCACACCAGTTATTGATGAACTTGCGGCTGCAGAGCCAGACATTAAGAACCAACTTGTCAACGAAGCAGATGCAGAACTCGTCGCTGCAACTGATCCCGTTAGACCCATGTCTATCGAGAGTGTTGCCGATGCAGAGGACTGGGCTGTTACTGAACCATTAATAGGTGTCTCAACAGCAAGTGAACCACTTACAGAAGATAAGGCAACAACTTCCCCTGTAATGGACTTATCCACTACAAGATCACCGTAAACATCTGCCTGCCCTTCTGCAAGTCCAGTGAATGCCTGATCTATCGAAAGAAGAACGCAGTCGATATTAGATGTTGAGCCACCGCCGACAGACTTGTAAACGTAGTAACAATACTCATGGCCATTGGTTAAATCATAATCGTCGTAATATCCGTCTTCAATTAATGCAGTGGTTAATTGAGTAAATCCACCGCCATTATCGCTTCGATATATTACAAGTTCGTCGTCTGGTTCTGGTACTGTTTCATCTGTCCAAGAAATTCTGATATATTCATTTGGTTCAGAATATGTCACGTCGATATATATGACATAAAATTGGCCAGTCGCTGTGGAAACCGCATTGACTGTTGAAACCATTCCCATGTCGATAGACAGGATTGCATCGGAGCTTGAAAAGACATCTACTCCACCTTCGAGTGGAATATCGACTGTCATTATTCCGCTTACCGTGCTTACAGCCGCGACTGTGGAAACAAGTCCCTGTTGTGCATCGAGGATACCAGAAACACTTGACAGTCCTGCTACCGAGGATGTCATTCCCCAATCGAGTGAAAGGAAGCCGTCAACATCAGAATATGCTGTTACCGACGAAGCAAGTCCAATATCAATAGATAATGTTCCCGAAGCAGAGGAATTTGTTGCAGCCGATCCAGCAAATGCTGGCTGAATATCGATAGATCCTGAAACGGACGATAATGCAGCAACACTGCCTATCAAACTTTGCTGTAAGTCTAGGATTCCAGAAACCTGGGCCGTGCCAGCGGTGGTTCCTGATAATGACAAGTCAATGGATAGCAATCCCGAAACGGAGGAACTAGCTGCAAGCGATCCAGTTATTATTAGTTCAGACGAGATTGATATTTCTCCGTCGATGTCTGACAATGCATTGACAGTTCCTGTCATTCCCATATCTAATACAAGAATACCAGATACTGAAGATGTTGCGTCGACAGTTCCAGTTAAACCCTGCTGAACATCAAGAATACCAGATATGGAAGATGTCGCATCGATAGTTCCTGTTAATGCTTGCTGCAAATCAAGAATACCAGTTGCACTCGAAGAAGCAGCAAGTGAACCATCGAGATTAATAGTAGCACCGACAAAAAGCTCACCACTTACGGAGGCTGAACACGCTATTGATCCTGCAAGACCCTGTTGTACATCAAGAGCGGAGAATGTTGCAGATTGACCAGCAGCAGTCCCTGTAAGCGATATTTCGACGGTAAGAGAAGCGCTTGCTTGCGAAGTTGCAGCAATAGAACCAACAAGTCCCTGTTGGGTATCAAGTGAACCAGAAGCCGACGATAATGCATCGACAGAAGAGGTAAGATAGTGCCAGAAAGTAAGTTCACCCGTGAGCGATGCAGCGCCACCAATGAGACCCTGAATTATTATATCGAGGCTCATATTTGCTGCTGCGGTGGATGTTACTGTTACTGTAGACGTAAGAGTTGGTTGTAAGTCGATTGTTGTTGCCGAGGCGGTAGAAGTGACTGTGACAGAACCAGTAAGACCCATGTCTATAGCCAGATATGGCCCAGAGGCACTTGAAGTTGCATCGACGGTTCCTGTTAATGCCTGCTGAAGATCGAAAGTAGTTAAAGAAGCGCTTGATGTTGCTGAAACTGTTCCATCGAGTAATATTTCTCGAAAGATTGAAAGCAATGCATCAACAGTTGTCATCGCAGTAACCGTACCAGTAAGAGCCTGTTGCAAATCAAGCGTTCCTGCAAAAACCGATGAAGCACTGGATAATGTAGCAAAAACACCGTCTACAGATATTCCTGTAAAATCATTATCTGGATCGTAATATGTTCCAACTAATTTTACAGTATGAACTCCAGAATATCCGCTTATTGTTGCTTTGACATGCAACCAATCGACATCATCGCCCATTGCAGGGCCATAGACGAGATCAGTATCAATGTATACCGATATATATGTCGAATATTCAATTCCCGAACCGTCGCCCATGCCATACCAATCAAATTCTATTGCGATGACGTTGGTGAGATCTACGTCTTGTGATATATACCCAGTCGGATGATTAAAGAGAGAAGCAATATAATTTTGCGGAGCCGAACCCAGTGTTGGTGCAAAATAATCAGTAGCCCATCCAGAAAGCTCATAGGTAATATCGGCAAATTCAAATGAGTGGTTAAAGAATGGTCTAGCGTAGACCCCACCTTCAAGTCTCGGCTGCCTGTCTATCGTATATCCAGTTACCGTCGATACAGCATTGACAGTTGCAGATAATGCTAAATCGGCGACAATGCTCCCAGATACTGCTGATTGCGCGGCGACTGTGCCCGCAAGTGGGGGTTGTCGATCTATTGTCCCTGCCGATGCCGATGATGTTGCTCCGCAGGTAGCATCCATTGTGACATACGTTGCACTCGAGTATGATACGATATCTTCATTTCCAGCACTGGCCGATTCTACTCCGTTGAGAATTACAAATCCACGGTAATAATAATCTGTACCATCTGAAAATGTGCTTCCATCCTGATATGTTCCTGTGGCAAAACTTTCAGTCGTTAAAGTACCATATGAACCACCAGAACCAGTTTTTTTCTCCAGTCGTATTTGATAAATATCATTGAGGCAAGTGGCAAGATATGAATAAGCATGAACAAATTTATACGTTTTAGAAGCGGTTTTGCTGCTATTTCTTACAATAATCGCAATACGGAGTCTGTCTGATGCATTACCTGCTGTCCAGTTTTTTGAATCAATTTCAAATACTTTGTATCCAGTAGTGTCTAATGACTGTTCTGACGTAGTAGTAGATGATTCTTGAAGTGTGCCAGATGAATTTACACGATCAATTCTTACCGACACATAAAGATAAGAATTGACAGCAATATTATAAAGAACAAATAATGCTGGCCCAGTCTGCCAGTCGGCATTATTTGGATAACTAGATGGTGTAAAAAAATACGAAGTTACGGTTGCCGATTTTGCAACTGAATATGATGATGCAGAACCAGTAGTGGGTGACATTCCAAGTGCTAAATTAAAATCATCACCACCAGATAAATCACTAGCAGAATCTGAACCATAAAATCGCATGGCCATTATGAACCACCTAGTTGTTCTTCCCAATCGATATCAATATGCGTTCCATCTTGAACTGCGTCGACAGTAGCCAATGGTTCGGTAAGAACAAGTGCTATGAATTTTAGATATCGTATTATTTCACTTTTTGAAGAATTCTCAACAGCAAAACCAAGCATCATATCAGACCATCGACCTGTAGTTGCTTGACTTACCAACGTCATTCCGTGGGCTGGTATTATATCATCGGCACTAGCATGTCGAAAAAGATAAGTAGCATAATAATAAGTAGAACCGTCATATATTAATCCAGCCGTTTTTCCACCATATGTAGACGAATTTATTGAAATCGATGAACTAAAAAAAACCAATAATGGGGTTTTTGGTTTAATTTTTGCTAATGTATTGGCCGCATAAACTGTTATTGTTGTATCGGTTATATTTGTTCCAGGATCTGATTCTCCTCCAGTCCAATCGTTAAAATTATCCAATTTTAATCCAACTACCCATGCGTCTTTTATTGACATTTGAGCCCCAGAATAAAGACGATAAAAAATTCCAAGGTCATGTGTTGATTTTGTAATATTATCAATACGATGACCGCCAGCCATAAATCTATCAGTAGTTGAAGTCGTTACTACTCTATCAAGTGGTGATTGACCAGTGGTATTGATAAGAATAAGAGAATCAATTATTGAAGTGCTTTTGTTGTTAGTATAAATAGTGCAACTTGTTATGGTGCAGAAATATCCTGTGCTACCTGCATCTACCGTAACCTTTGAATAAAGTGTTTTGATAGTAGTAGTTGATGATTCTGTTACCGAGGAATTAAATACATCACCAGATTCAAGCCGAAGAGCAATAAAATTAATCTGATCGATTGATACGGTTCCACCAGAATCTGTATGAACCTGAATCTTATAAGTTTGCGACGATGGACTTGATCCAGCAGACAATACTATCATGAAATGCTGCTGTATTATATCTGCAGAGTTACTAAAGACTTTAATTGATTCTTGCTTTGTGGCAGAACCAGTATAATCATAAAGTCTCACATAAGAATTATATGATGTACTTCCAGTCCAAACAGTAAAAGAACAATAAATCATGTAATTTGCGTTGGCATCAGGAGTAAACGTCAAGGTAGCAACATCGACATATGAAGTGTCGGTTTTGTCCTGCTGGGTATTGTTTTGATACCAATAATACTGCCTATTTGCCATTTCTGCGCTCCGATGTATTTTTTAAAAAATAAGATTAGAAGTCTCGATCAGTCGAGAGTGATGTTGAGATCGCCAATGTTGAACTTCGGCGTGTCGCCAGTTCCAACGGCTTTCGACGTTCCAAGAGAACCATGCACCAGCATGTTAGTTCCCGCATTGTCGAAGATTGCGAAATGCGTGATAGTTCCCCATGAACCGCTAGCAGTCGGGAACGTGATAGCGGTCTTGTTCGCGGTTGCACCGCTTACTGCAGTGTCCCAATTCGTTCCATTGTTGGTAACACTCACACGAGCGTAGTTGTTACCAGACGGCTCTGCAAGCCCGAGACCCGTATCGAGGGGGTCTGCGGTTGAGAGCGCGACCTTGACGGTTGTTTCGGCAGTATATGCAGTCACTCCGAAAATGTGGTCAAGGATTTTATTTTCCAGATAATCTGAAAACGATCCCATTCCTGTTCACTCCTTTACTTTGGCGTTTCAGTCACAATGGCTGCAGGGCACTCGATGGCAACCTGTTCCTTGGTTGGCTTTGCAAACATAAACCCAAAGAGCTTTGCAAAGAAATCTTCCCCGATTTCGCGCTTGATTACTTCCGCGATCTCCTTGGCTTCGTCGGGAGTGATAGTCCCATCCTCGGCCTTTTCGAGAACACAGTCAATGATAGCGTCTACCTTCCGCAGAGCGGGAACGAAGGCTACGCGACCAATCAAAACAGTTGCACCAGCACCAATGGCCAGATAGAGAATCCCCGTTTCGGCGAGGAAACTCAAGGTTCCAGTAATAATTGTGATGTCCATTACCTCACCCGCATAACTATTGGTGTTGCTTATAATTAACCGTTGTTAGGACATTGAAAAAAAAGGTTTAAATGACCCGCTTTGTAATATATTCGGTTATAGTTGGCTTATTATATGAATCAAACAGCAAATGCTTGTAATTTGTCGTCGTATATCCTGTAAGCGGAACAATACAGAAGAATCCATCTTCAGTCGATGTTGAAGCAATCATATCACTACCTTCGACGGTCAATGTAGTATTCCAACCTTTGAAAGCCAGTCCATTGTTGGTAATCCCTATTCGATAATCTGATACTGCTTCGTTTTTGAAGACTTCCAGACGAAACATCAGAGGATCGACAATTACATTCGTCTTTACAATACCAAAATCACCAACTTCTGCACTTGTCAATTGAATATAATGCGGCGTAACTTCAGTAAGATGAAGATCTGGATAATTGGTTTCATACGATTCAGACCAAAGATATCTTGCAGTTGTCGGAGAATCACGAAGTATAAGATTTCCAGTATTTGCCCATGTCTTCGTCGAATCAACACGCCATGACATCAATTCATTTTGAACAACAATATCGCCGATAAATTTGTGACGCAACGAGTGAACCTGTTTCCATTTCGTCGGAGAATCTAATATATCGTCAGTATGGTAAATGGTATCAAAAACCTTCACTGGGCCAAGACCATTCTCTGAAGATAAATCGTAATGAACCATTACCGTAAATTGTGAATTAAGTCCGACGTAATCGATTAAAACTTCGTTGGCTGGAGAATTTAATTTACTTATAGTAATGGTAATTTCCTCGTGCGTAGTAAATGATATTGTTGCTGTTTCATAAATACGATATGTCGACGGCCCATTAAATTTTAACGAGGCGATTGATCCCGAAACAGACCCAACAATATCGAGCTGAATATCTTGTACATCAGTAGATTCTTTTGCTCTGAATTTTACCTTGTAAGAACCACGAGGAACATCCGTCCCTATCAATAATTTCCATTCAACATATTGTCCAGTTGTATCAAGTTTCATAACTGTTCCGTCGAGAGATTCTGAATCGGATTCCCAGGAGCCAGTAAATGCCGTGTAATTTTCATGATAAAGGAGCGGAAAAGGACGGTAAATTGGTATAATATTCGATGGTATTGCTTTTCCGTCGTTAATATATCCAATTGGCGTCAAAGGAATAATATCAATCGAGCTCGATAAATGCACATTAAATGCATTTTGATTCAGCGTAAACATTCGAGGGTAATTATAATATAACCCATTGTCGTCATATCGATCTCCACGATAGGTAAGAGCATGTTGATAAACGGAGAATGGGAAAAATTTGCCGTGTATTTCATACGGTCTTATTTGCGCGCTTCTGAAATCATTCGGGCACATTACCCTGATATTTGTCAAAAAACCAATCGTATCCCCATAGTTTATGTAATTGAAAACCGAATCCCGTTCCTCTATGGCCATGAGATCTTCTGCATAGTCGTTTGCATTTTTAGGATCAGTCGTGGCCTTGTAAAGAAATCCTCGTATTGTAATTGGGTTTGCGTCGGTCTTTACACCAGACACGGGCATAATATAATCGGTATTTAATCCACGAACCAGATAATCTTCTTTCTCTGCATTTTTTGAAGAAAGCTCGGAAACAGTAGGAATATAGATATTTCCAACGAACATGTTATTCCACTCCTACTAATAATTGGTGTGGCTAATATAAAAATAGATATGGCCTTATCCAAACGAATCGACTTTGTTGACCTGTTGCCGAATAGTGTCAACATAATCGGAGAATTTGACTCTGTTGTTATCAAGCCCGAGCCACATTCCTGTCTGTGTTAACTCGATTGTCTTCACACGATATTCTCCATCGTAAAATCCTTTGCCACTTAATGTCACCCACTGTCCAAGATAAATTCTATTTGTCGTCGTACCCCACATATATCGGTCAGGGTCAACACGGACTTTAATTTGTTTTACCGTCGATGCATTTTGATATGCATTCATGGCCAACGCACGCGCTTCATCCTTACCAGTAACCGCCCTGTCTCTGATAAGCATAACTGGCTTGGTTATCGACGTGGAATTCCAGAGCGACATTGATTTGCCTTCAACACTGAAATCGCCGAAGTATGCCATAATTCTCGGCGTGATTTTTCCATAATAAGCGGTTGCCGAGGTGATGGTAAATCCAGCATCGGCAGTAAGTCCAACTGTTCCGAAGTCACTGGCAAGATTTACCGACGAATAATCAATCAATGCCGTATCAACATCAGGATCGGGCATTGCATCCTTATCAAACCATACCTTTATCCTCGGAACAGTTCCATCTTTATCCCACCTGACAACAATATAATTCGTCGATGCAAGATTCAAGATTTCAGTCGTAGCGGTAAGAGTATAAGATTCAAGTTCCGTCGTTCCTTCATAGAGAATCAGGTAATAAGTATAGGTTGCGTTGGCCCTGTTCTCCTTGATTACGGCTCGATACATTTTCTGGAAATTGCCCGCATCATTTCCACCACCGAAAATCAGTCCCACCTCTTTCCAATATGAAGTATCTGTCGCACCATCGAGCACTGCATCATTACGCACCGAGACCTTTATTGTCGCGGCCTCGTCGGTAGAAAGAACAAGTGACGGATGATAGATATTACAATAAACTGGAATATGATAATTCGGGTTAAGCATTTCAATATATGCTCCCATATTTGATCCAGTCGTATTGATCGTTGCCCGTACCGCGCCAGCATAATTTGGTTCACAAATTACATTTGACATCTCATCGCATTTTGCTTGCGTCGTGAAATCATTTGAATAACTCACCGATATCGGGCGCGCAAGATAATTCTTTCTTCCTGCTCCAGTTCCACTGCCATCGAGGACAATTGCATTCGTATAATCGATCATATTGACTGATGTTTTCGACACATCCCAAGTATAATCGGAAATATCTGCACTTCTCTTTGCAAAAAATCCTTCATAATCGGGATCGGTTCCTGCAATGGTTGTACCTGCAGGCATAATGTAAATTTCACCTGCATAATTAATAACAACATTCATCTTGTCAATGATAGTATCACTCGATGCATCTGTCGTTGCCATGAAATGTGATGTTGAATAATCCGAATTGTCGTTAACAGAGAAAGACAAATTCCTGGCGATTTCATAGAGCCATTGCGTCTTTGAAAGCCATTCTCCTTTGATTTTAATCAAGGTATGTGGACAATATTTCACTCTGAAACGAGAAGCACACGAACCATCAATAATTCTGGAAAGCAATTCGTCGGCGTAAATTCCATTCTCCGAGTGATCGACAAAACCATTCGTTCCTTCCATGTAATATCCAAAGGTACGCCAGAGATCAATTACATGGCCTTGAAGTGTCATGTTCATGATGGTATTATTCTTATCCTTCGCTATCTCCAGATCCTTAAGAATGAATTTTTCCACTTCGTCTTCACTACACGAATAAAATTCAAAGTATTCAGCGAATTTTATTTTCTGAATATATTTTCCGAGATCAGATACTGGTCTCTGGAATATTCTTGTTCCCGCCGTAATAATATTATCAAAAAGTCCATATACGGCATATATATCCGTTTCGTAATTCATGCTATGAACAAGTGTCCATGTCGAACCGTCGTCCGATTCAAATAGTTCCGAGTAATTTAATACTGCATAAATCATATCACTCGAAGCCCACATTGAATAACAAACCCCAGTATTCGTGGTATTTGAATATAAACCAGTTACGTGTGACCACGTTGATGAGCCGCCAGTCTTTGATCTCCATACTGGTTCAAAGTCACTTGCCCAATATCCACCGACATAAATGTAAGAACCAAATGATACCATCGTGGTAATTGCATTGTATGTCGACGTAATACCCGATTGAGTATATGTCCACGATGTTCCGTTTGATGTCCTGCCAACAATAAGTTTGCTTGTTGACGAACCACCTCCACCAAAGAACAGGTAAGAACCATGGATACAAAGGCAATAAATATAATGTTTCGTCGTATCGCCAGTAGTTGAACACATCACCCATGATGTTCCATTTGATGAACGATAAACTGCTCCAGCCTTTCCGCTCGACGAATAGCTACATGCAGCATACATATAACTGTCATAACTCCAATACAACAAATCCTTGATCGAATCGAAAGAAGACGTCCACATTAATGTCCAATCTCTTCCCGATAAAGATCTGTAAACCTTGGCTGCACCTGCCGCCGATTCACTCATGTAGAGATAATTACCCCATATGCCGAATGCAGTAATATTTCTCGACGCAGTATCATTTTCCCACACCTTTTCCCATCGAATACCATCAGAACTTCTCAAGATAAGTGAACCAGTAGATGTTGATTTTCCGCCAGCATAAATATAATTATTGAATACAATCATTTTCTGAACATAACTCAATTGTTCAAACCCATGGTCAATTTCTCTTGCAAGCACCGAATTAATATATTTATAGAGACCAGCAGCACCACCAGATACATATCCACCGATATATATATCAATACCAAACGGACTCATGCTCATTACCTTGGTATCTGGCGTCGGTATCGTTGCTTCATGAACCCATGTTAACGTCGAATGGCTTGTTGAATTATAAATCTTGCCGTCGGCAAATCCAACGTACCACTTTGCATTATAATAGGTAAGAGCTAATGCCTCAACAGAGCCATTTGGAGTATTCAAATACCACGACGTACTTATCTTAAAAGCAAACCATCCATTGCTTGAAACAAAAGCAACGAGAATATTGCTCGGCCCCCCTGGAGTAATTAGAATATCGTTAATTACTGCACCGACTGCAATACCTTCAGATACCCACGTCGATGTTGAATCGTAACAAGTCCAAAGTGTATTACCTGTATCGGTAGTTCCAGCATATACAATTACTTCTCCTGTATCTTTCGACATACATTTTACAGTACGACCAAGAGAACCAACGGTTGCCCATGAAATTCCATCTGAAGAACGATAAACATTGGCTCCATCACCAGCAACCCAGATATATTTAGTCGTAATACCGATAGCATAAAGATTAAAATACGACGTATCAAGGACAATATTCCAATCAACACCATCTGCTGATCGCAAAACCAGCCCATGTGTTCCCGTTACGATGTAAATATAATTTTTAAATGTGGCTACGTCGTGAATATATTGTTCTGGATAACCATAATAACCATACATATACTTGGTACTTTCTGGCACTCCGTTGATGTAACCCATAAAACCATCATTTATATAAGAAGTGCCACCACCGACGAGCGATATTGCACCGCTATATATCGTAAGAACATTTTTAAAATGTGCCTGTGCATATACTGAATTGTCAGTAGTTCTTACCGAAGCATAAGTATAAGATCCTCCAGAACCAGAAATTCTGCATATATTATAATTATCCGTTCCGACGTAAAGATACGTTGTTCCTTTTGTCAGACAAAGTGCCTTACCAGTCGAATATGTTGCCGTATCAATGATTACAGACCACGTTCCATTATCTCCAGTACCATCACTAGAATAATAAATTTTTCCGTCAGCACAAAGAATCCATGGCTTGTTATCGTAAGTACAAAGTTGTGCCTTGCCCCAAGACCCAATTCCAGCAGAAAGTAATCCCACAGTAGTAACAGTCCATGAAGTATTTACTCTTACAAGTCGTCCTTGATTACGATCTGGATATAATGAATTGGTGCATGTCACATAAAGATTAGAACCATATACTCCTCCAAAATTCGGTATTCCAGAATAATATATACTATATGAATATGTAAAATTAGAACCGCCGTCTGTTGAATAATGAATACATCCAGAATAACTATTGAAAAGTACAATAGCCGAATTAAAGTATGTGAGCCAGTAAATTTCTTTCCCGAGAATAGTTGCTGGATGATCGGCAGTATAAGGAATATCTGTCCACGTCGTTATAGCCGATTCTGATGCCCTGTAAAGTTTTGAACCAATTGCTATGAAAACATAGTTGGTTCCACTGATATTACACGACATAATACAATTTGGAGACGTTCCACCCGAGAGAGAAGCTACCTGTGTCCACGACGAACCTGAAGTAGAATAATAGACTTTGCTACTCGACGCGCAAATAAAATATAAAGCAGAGCCAGATGCTCCCAATATAAGTTGTTTTGGTGTTTCAGAAAGTCCTTCTCCCTCGTAACAGGGCTCCCAAAATTGTTCATCAACATATCGATAAACTCTTCCTGGATTTCCAGAACCAATAGAAGAACCACAAAAATACATATCTCCACCAAATTCTGTAATGCCAGTATTACTTACATTGGTCGTACCACAACCATTTTCAATAACAGATACATCAGAAACAGTTCCCGAGGGGATAATGGAAGAAGCCGTCAAAAGAGCAGGCTTTTCCAAATCCCACTTTAAATTAAAGTCTGTAATGTAATATTCTGTCCCAAAAGAGTCTTTCATCTGTGCCATTTATACTACCTCGTCACTTGAATATTTTTCTCCTAGTTTTTCTTCGACAATAGTCGTAATTTGGTCTCCGAGAGCATTGATTTCCGCTGCATCCATGGCCTGCTTCGGATAAACATTCGTAGTAATGTTGAAGTAATTCTGAACATTCATCACACCCGCAGCCGCAGCAACGGCGGGAGAAGTAGCCAATGCGCTTTCAAGGTAAGATGAGCCAGCAGTCGCTGCGGCAGTCGGAACGAGCTGGCCAGTGGTAGAAAGTTCCGTCGGCTGAATGCTGGATGCATAATAACCCTTCGGCGGAACTGTTGCCATTATATCAACAAGATTACGATAATCTCCGTCGGTACTCTTCTCACCTGCAACAGCAGCATTGATTTGTGACATCGAATAAAGCTTGCCACCAACTTCGGTCAATTGCGCGATAGTTGCTTCTTTCCATGTATAAAGTTGTCTTTCTGAAGCACTGGTATCAAAGTCTGGTATTGTGAGATTTCCAATTTCTCCCTCTGATTCCTTGATTTTATTAATATAATCCAGCAGAGTTTCAGTCATTCCCAGTCCGAGATTATCTCCGATATCTGTTCCGAGGTCAAAAGCATCACTGGTTAATATTTCATAATTATCACCAGAAAGAAGCTCGGTAAGAGCAGAGTAATCACCATCTTCGATTGCCTTCGTAATCTTGGCCTGTATTTCATCGGCCCCCTCTGCAAGACCATCACCAGTCGCCTCGCCAGCCTTTTTGCCTTCTTTCTTGAACTGGTCTATCGGTATTATTCCAGCAATGGTAACGCCAGTAGCATCAGTGCCCAATTTCAACGGCGTAGCATTGAAAGTCAATTTCGATGCCGTGCTGTTATTAATTTCCTTGGTAAGATCTGCAATTAGATTTGATTCCTTGTATGCAGCCATTCCGAAAGTATTCTCGGCCTTTGTAGATTCTTCAGTCGACTTGGTAGATGTTTTCATTGCTTCGGAATATTCATAATGACTGTCACGAATCCTGTCGATATATGCTTGTGTGTAAACCAACTGTCCCGTTTCATCGTCGAGTGTCTTCGCACCACCAGAATAACCTTCGATAAGACCCTTTGCTGCCGACTGTCCGAGCTTTGTAGTATTAATAACACCTTGCATCTTTCTGTCAAATTCACCAAGAGCATCGCCACCAATCATTCCGACGAGAATAGCTGACATAATTGCATCGCCAATTCCCTCGAAGACAATACCCATATCTTTGATTGCGGCGGAAAGAGCACCGAGCATCTTTGCTACCCCATATGAAATCTCATATGGATCTACCTCAATAAGCCCATGGATAATAGACTTACCACCAGAGATAGTCTGATATGCCTCATCCTTCAGACGCTGCAGCGCAGGTAATATTTCATTATCGATTTGTTCGTTTAATTCCTGCCCTGCTACTTTCGTCCTCGTGGCAATTCCATCCCAGTCTGTTTTCCAGGCGGCATAAAGCAAATATGCGGCGATACCAAGAACGGCAAGCCAAGGTAAGGCAGCCATAATCATAGTCGACAGACTTCCAACACCCACGGCTGCAGTCTCTGCACCCACACCAACGAGCGTATATCCCTGTGCAGCCGCCACCGAAGAGGCCGTAGACCCAGCCGCAGCCCCTGATGTGAGGCCGAGAGCCGCAAACAAGCCACCAACAGAGGATGTTGCAAGAGTAGATGTCGACCCCATTACAGCCAGCGACTTAACGAAATTGTAAATAACATAGATTACTTCACCTGCACGTCGACCAAGACCAATAATCGAAGCAGTTCCCCACGACAGAGCACCAATGTAGAGCAGGATCGGGCCTACAGCAGCAAGGAACACGGCAGCAGACGTGGCAATGCCAATAATCATCTTTTGCGTACCTTCTTTCAGTCCCGTAAACCAATCGATGAGACCCTGAAGATATCCGAGCATACGCTGCAGAGGAGGCAGCATTCCGTCGATAATCATCCGCACGAGCTCTTTCAAGGTATCCATATTATTGAGAAGCCACTCGTTTATCTCCTTAATGATTGGAGCAAGGGCCATATAACCTTCGATACGAAGCTGATTCATTGCTTCGGTGAGTTGCTTTACCTGAAATGCCGTCGACTGCATCTGAATGGCTGCCTGTTCTTGTGCGGCCATTTTCGTCTCGACGATACCCATCATTTCATTGAAATAATCATTATTCTCCCGATATATATCGGTAAGAGCAATCATTGCACCCGCAGACTGTTTTCCAAATACCTCGTACATCTCGGCAGCAGTCATGCCACTATCTGCAATCTCTGCAATGATTTTGCTAAATGGTAAAAGGCCAGTGGCGGTTGTATTGTCAAGCTGGGTTCCGAGATCTTCAACTAATTGTCTCTGTTCTGCTATTAATGCCGAACTTACTTTCTGATCACCATTCAGAATGGCATACGTCGTTTTTAACTTGGCATTTGCAACAGCCAAAGCCTCGGCGTCGGTAACATTGCCTGCCAGCCGTGCCTGCGAGATAAGAGCATTGTTCGTTTGAATTTCTGCAGAAAGCCCAGCAAGTTCTGTTTTGTTACCTAGAGTACCACGTTCCATGTAATCGAGTGCTTTTCGTGCATCGTTATATGCCTTGGCTACTCCATTTATCTGCTCCTGATTGGTATAAAGTTCCAAATTATATTTTTCAAGCACAGCCCTGCTGCTATCCGTCGGAGCAATAATATCTGCAAAAGTATCACGGATAATACGGCCAGCCTGTTGCCCCTTGAAACCACGGTCAGTAAGAACACCAAGTAATACAAGCATCTCGGAAAGTTCCATATCAAGTGAATGTGCTGTCGGCAGAACGTATTTCAGGCCATTCTTTAAATCATCCATCGACAAGTTGAACTGGGTGGCCGCTGCAGCAAGCATATTCGTGACTTTACCAGAATCCTCGGCTTTGAGATTATATGACTTGAGCACGGAGTTTACAATCCCGAATGTCTGGGCAAGATCATATTGCTGCGCCGTGGCAAGTTCAAGAATTGGCTGTGTAGTAGCATACACGTCGGCAAGTGTATAACCTGCCTGTCCCATAATATACATGGTTTCAAGAACTTCTTCACCCGAGAACTGACTCTTCAGAGCCAGTGCTTGTGAAAATTCTTTCAGTTCATCCGTTAAGGAAGCGACAGGATGTTCTGCGTCGGCAAAAAGTGATGTTACTCGATAGAGCTGTGTTTCAAATTCTGTTCCAGCGGTTGTTAAGCTTTTCAGTCCGAGAATAAGAGGTAAAGTAAATGTACCAGTAAGAGCACTACCAGCACCAACGAGAGTGTTACCGAGACGACGGAAACTTTCTTCGACCCCTTTTACAGAATCGTTAATCGTATTAAATCGTGATCCAACAGTGCTTGCTACATTTGTGGCAGCAGAGTTAACACTATTTTGTACGGAGGCAAGTCCAGGCCCCGTCGCATTTACTACTGTGAAACGGAAAACAACATCCCCGTCTCCTCCCGTTGTTGAAACCATTTTATTTTCCTCCTATACCTTTTCCATGCTTTTTAGTATTCTTTGCCTTTTCTCGTTCCGCTTCCTCGTGTTTCGATTTAAGACTCAAAATTCTACCAAGCGATAGAAAAGTTCTTTCTGGAACATCGTTTAGTTCCTCCCACGACCATCCCATGCTTTTCATGATGGTGATGTCGAGAAACATCGTATCGTCACCCCTTCCATCACGAATCATTCGTTTCCATGTGACGATCTTTCTTTCTGCTTTTTCAGTAAGAAAGTTTTTTAAGAGGGTTGGTCTGGGGTTTTGTTCTCGGTCTGCTCTTTCTCTATCGGTGGTGAACTCATAGTCGAGATCCCGAAAAAACCTGTAGCATCACTTCCAATATGCTCACGACATGTTTTGAGGAGCGACACATATTCAGATTCTTTCAGTTCATAGAAGTCCTCTGGAACCCATACTTTACCTGTTGCAAGCGAGACAACAGATACTTCGAGGAAATCTTCCATTTTTTCATTGTAGTCAGACATGCCGTCTGGATCTATTTCCGCGATTGCAACCATCGCATCCTGAATAGAAACATTCTCTCCAAGTTCTTCGAGAGTCTTTTTATATTTCATCAGGAAGTTGACGGATATTTTCTTCTGTTTCTTGCGAATATCACGAACTACACCATGGAGAGGTTCTTCGGTCAGTTCGTATTCTTTGCCTTTAATAGTAACGGTTTGCATATCAAGATCATCCTTTATATTTCAAAAAAATAAATTAATAGGTTTATGCTGCCTTCGTGGTCGCAACACCGATAGGTGCAAGTGTTGCCGAACCCTCGATAGGCAGGGAGGTGAGTTTCTCGCCCATGATACCCTCAAGAGAGTAATCAAAGGGAAGTTCAGGGAATTTCAGTCCGACGAGACTGATATAGAGATCAGTGGTTCCACACTCGACGAGGAACGACAGATCATACGACTGGAAGGCAATAATGTCATCCAGTGCGAAGTATGTCTTGTTCGGCGTCGGAGCTTTGGTGAAATCGTAGTAGTCCACGTCGAGTGACACAGTAATGTCACGCGAGGTAAGGACAGCCGCATTGATCTTCGACGTGGCGGTTGAGTTAAGATCCTTTGCGAACTCGATGTTGTTCGATATCTTAATCTCAATACCATTAAGAATATCCTGCAGGGCAGCCCAAGTCCCACCAGTCGATCTCATCTGTACCGCGCTGATGTGCGAAGCACCCAGCGGAACAGCGTTGAGCTCGGAGGCATGTGAACCAGTGCCAACATATGTCGTGGTACTCGGGGTAAGAGACTTACCGACGAGCGTGGCTTTACAACGGCAAGCAGTTCCAACTTCGACGGAAAACGTGAAGTCCTGAACCATCATACCATTATAGACCATGAACTCCTTTCCACCACCAGTCCCTGCATCAGTCCACTTATCGATAACACCGATGGTGTACGACGGGATTGTGTCGCCTGGTGCAAACGGAGCCGCTACATCCTTGGAAAACGCACCAGTAAAGAAACTGGGATTCGTTGACCAATTGAACATATTCCCAACCTGCGGGATATATTCGATGTCGAGCTGAACTTCTTCTCCTGTCTGTACATTTTTGTGCGAGTCGGGGCGACCAGTTGTTGCTGCATTCGACTTCAGATACTTAATATCCTCCGTGAGAAGCTTGTGCCCGTTCTTTGCCGACTGCACATAACCAATCCACTGCATCGCAGGGTTGGTCGGGGTTGTTCCATAAGTTGTTTCTACAACCGCCTCGACAGCCCCCAGATATTGTCCATGTGCTCCTGATGCCATGTTTTTACCTCACTACTATCCACGAAATTTCGATGTCCATCTCACGCTTGTAGATCTCATCCTTACTTGCTACGGCAGGAATGAGTGGACTAATCGAAAAGATTCTCCCGAAGGAAAAATCTTCAATCGCATAGCCATACTGAACGAAGGCGATGTAGACATCATCAAACAATTGATCGAGAGTCATTGTGTCGTCGTCTACAACAGTAACACGAGCCAGACCCTTCATAAGACCACCCTCGATAAGAGGATCGGATGATGCAGACACAATGTCGACGACACAACACGGGATTACTGCATCATTTTCTGGGTAGGTAGCGAACACTTTGCCTGACAGCGATGTGACCTTCGCTTCGATAAATGTCTTGAATGCCCGTTTTATGTCTTCGAGACTGTTCTTCATTGGTATCTCTCCCCCTTTGTAAAGAGTGTCCTTGAAGCAATGTTCGTCGAAATCTTAAGAGTTCCACGCCGCCAGTTGTAGGAATATTTCCTTACCTGTAAATCACGAACAATCTGATTCTTGGTATTCCATACAATTTTCCGCACATCATGAATTATCCCACGCGCAGGATCTGGATATTTGTATGACTTTCCAGTAAGCCCCCGAGCAGTTCGAATAAAACGGCGGAAATTGATATCCATACCATAAATTAGGAATTTGGCATACGGTATGCCAGAGTTGGCAATGGTATATTCATACCCACGCTTTCCGACTTTCCTCTTTGTCCGTGACCAGGATAACTGATAATCACCCTCGTCAACTGGTGACGAATCAACAATCTCCCTGAAACATTTTTCAACTTCAGTTTCAATTGTCTCAAGCATCATCGTCGATTCAATAAACGTATCTGGATTGAGAATAAGACGAACCTGCTCCGAAATAACAGGAGTACACCTTACATGCACTCTCTTATTAACGCTTGAAACAGGCCCAAACGTGTAGACAGACGGCATTATGGCGCAGCCTCCAGACGTGCTTCAAAGACGTAAAATGCATCTCCGAAGACTTCTTTTGACTTCAGCTTATACCATTCTGCCTCTACCTGAATATAATCCTCAACATCAACAGGACAGTCTTCTTGAACGACGTATACTTCTATATTTCCAAGCTCATCGATGCCAAAAGCCCGCTCCATGTGAACGATATTCGAATGAACATCATATGTCCTTGCAGGTAAGACAACAGCATACAAAGAAACAGTAGTATAAGTAGCAGAATTGTTCTGGTAGAAACTATCGGTGGTAGTCGGCGTGCCTGCTACCTTAAAAGTATAGGCTTTTCCGAGCTTACGCAACATTTTACCGATTTTATTATCCAGCACCATTATAATCCTACTCCATTTGTTAACAAAGCAGCGATCCCAGTGACAATCGCTCCAATGATTCCCAGAAGAGCACGAATTACGTTCCTATAGAACTTTTGCTGCTCTTCCAGAGTTTTCTTCTGTTCCTTTTTAAGCTCCTCGACTTCTTGCTTGAGTAACTTTATTTCGTGGTTGATAACTCCAACGGCACGATCAAACTGACCTCTACTAACATTTCTTGGTTCATCAACCATCCTCACTCCTCTGCTTCGTAATAATTCGCTGGGATTATATCAATAGCAGACTGCGGCGTTGAGGACAATGATGCTACCTTATTCTTCTTGATGTAAAGTTCAGACATGCCGTCATACTTGGCGATCATGTCATCAATTTCATTAATCTGATGGGTAGCACCAATTTTGTTGGTGTAAGCCAGCTCTCCGTTGGTTTTCAGAGCTCTTAATGTGTTAGCAGCCGACAAATAAAGGACGGCGAAGCGGAGGTTAGCAGAATATGTGCTAGTCCCTGCTTTCGCCTCTATCTCCTCTTGGGCGAGGTTGACTATCTGATCGTATTCGCTATTCGTCATAGACGACTTGACCAGCGCCTTTACCTCCTTACTCGTTACCCAAGCCATGAGATAGCCCCCTTAAATTGCGGTCAGCTTGCAGATTGCATCAGCGTTGTAGATAACGGGTACAATGCACTCGTAGACCTGACCCCACTCGTCACGAGACTTCTGGAGAGTCTCCGTCCGAACAGTCATGTCAACAGGCATTACTGCCTCGAAGAAACCAGATCCAGGCTGTGCGAGCAGCATACCAGTGCCGACGGTCTGGAACGGGGTAGAGTAAATCTGACCGCCTTCGAGCAGTTCCCTGACCATGTTGATCTCACGGTCTCCAGCGCCAGATCCGAGGACGGACACTGCGAGCTCCATGAACTGTGTCGGGTTCAGCACGAGGTTGTACGGGCCGTAGATGTCGTCGGCAATGAGCTCGGTGATTGCGAGCTGCACCTTGGCCATTGCGTTGCCTGCAGTTCCAAAGTCCTTTGCGGTTGATTCGGTATTGCCAGCGCCCTGATACAGACCATTGATGTCGTAGGTGCTACCGTCGGCAGAATACCCATTGAGCAGCATTGCGTTCTCCTGCAGCATCACTTTGTATGCTGCAGAGTCGGCAGTGGCTGCCTGAAGCGGGTAGCCTCCGCGCTGTGCGGCGACAATATCACGGTAGCCAATACGGAACTCCTTGTGGATCACGGGGATCGGCACATGGCTCCTTCCGAAGTCGGCGACATCTTCGCCAGTCTCGGTAAAGGCATAGGTGATCTGTGCATCACTGACTTCGGTGAGCGTGTCATAAGTCCACTGCTGCAGCCCGACGCCAGCGTTAAGAGGACGGACGCCTATGATCTGCCGCGCGATAGAGTGCTTGCGGGCATTCTTGACGATTCCTTCCTTGATTTTCATGTAGGTTTCAGGTGGAAGTACCATGTTTGTTCCCTCCTTAAATCAGGCTCCTGACCATAAGATCAGTGACTGCAGTGGTCGTGGTGATTACACTCTCTTCTGCAATGGCAATCGGAGCCATTCCAGCACCATCAACAACGAGGTAAATGTATCCCGCAATTGCATGGTCAGAGGTGGTGTATGATATGGACGACGGGGTTCCATCGCAGATGTACGGCTTCGGAACATCGAAGAACAGCGGCGTGCTGTCATTGGACTTGAGTTCGAGAGCAATGAGGTCTCCGCGAGTGTTGTTGGTCTCGGTAGCATCACCGTTGACGTGTGCAACGAATCCCTTATTGGCGCAGGACTCACCATCAACAAACCCGTCAGCGTCTCCACCAGACTCGGATGAGAGCATACCAACGTCGATTGTCGATCCAGCTACATTGGTTTCAACGTAGATGATTGCATCCCTGACAATTGCGCCTGCAGGCAGGTCAATGCCAGTGTCGTATTCGGAAGTCTTCTTGGTGAAGGGAATACGCATTGCATATCCGCCACCCATCGGGACGACGGGCATAAGAACACCGCCAGTGGTCGGCGCGAGCAGATCGCCCTTGTAGACGACAACTCCAGCAGCAAGAGCAGCTACAACCCAGAAGCCACCGCCCTTCAGGACAGGGACACGGGCGCTTGCAGCCCAGATAGTGTCGACGGTTGCGGGCCTGTTGCTGGTCATCGAGGAGCTTCCAAGGAAGGACTGCTCGTACCCAATGAACCCATGGGCCATATAGGTAACACCATCGGCAACAACAACGTCATCGTCGTTTGTTCCGCGCATTACCGCACGACCAGCGTATGCATTAGTCGCACTCTCAAGTTTATACTCGGAGTAGAAACAGGAGTCAGTTGCGGCAATTACGATTTTGTTTGCGGGCTTCTTGAACCCAAAGTAATTCTGTGCCATTTTTCATTCCTCCTATACCTTTGTGACCCACGTCACTTTGCCATCGCTGTCGACAAACGGGATACCAACAGACAGGCCACCGCTCTCTTCAGGAGTCGATGCAGGATACTTCAGACCAGCGGTCTTGTCATCCTCAACTTCCTCGGTCTTGATCGCATTCAGACTTGCGGTAAACGCAGTAATCTGCTCGGCGGTCATTCCCTCGAAGATCTTGGTGTTGATGTCCTTGATTCCGCGCTTTGTAGCTGCGGCGACATATTCACTTACTGCAGCCTCATGTGCAAGGGATGCCTTATACGCAGCAATCTGCTGGTCGGCGATTTCCTTTGCCTTCGACGCAATAAGTTCCTCCTGACTGACGGTCTTGTCGTCTTTCTTCTCGGAAGCAACCTTTTCCTCGGTCTTCTTGGAAGCGACCTTTTCCTGTTCATCAGGCTTCTGCTCCAGCGCCTTCTTCTCAAGAGCCGCAATCTTTGCATCGCGCTCTACGAGGGCTGCCTGAAGCTGCTCCATGGTAAGAGTAGTCTCTTTCTTATCTGTATCAGCCATATTTTTACCTCCTTTCGAGTTACCAGCTACGTTTGCGTCCTTCTCTGGAGAGTTAGGAGAAGAAGCGAGCCCGCTAATAACCTGATTGAGTTCTTTTGCTGTCGGTACATACTCGATAGTCCCAAGGACTGTTCGAGCTTGAGTTGAGGGTTCTGACGGTGCTGGAGCACTAACAGAGAAATTGGCAATCAAAAAAGTTTCAAAGCCGTCCTCCGAAGAGGCAAGAACATTGAAATTTGCATCGGGCCAAGCTCCCTCGGGTACGACAGTAACATTCTTACCCTCGCACCCTGTTGCCCATCCGTCGACATTTTCTTTTGCCGCAAGACGGACGCTCCAGTTTGGCTTCCACGTCCCTTCGGAAATCTTCCTCTGGGCAACGGAATCGGTAATCTCTGCCATTGCCTTAATTTTCTTGACAAAAGGATCATACCAAACATTGCTCATCTTACCGATCTCGGCCTTCGGGTCGAAATCGCAACCATGAGCATCGCCGTTGCGTGGACAAACGGTAAGAGCCTTGCCCTTCAACGTCGCCACGACGTTCTGAATCTCACTGTCGAGGATGCCCCACCCATTTTTGTTCTTAACCCCAACGGGGATAATGGCTCCTGAAATAATCATTGCACCCTCTCCACCTTTATTATCTGCGTTCATCGATATATAAACAGTACGTTGATATGTGAAATTCGTCATTAAATTGGTCAAAAACGACAAATACGGCTGTAAAACAAGGTAAAGAGAGGCAAAATAGGGCAGAAAGTGGCATGAACCACAACCTTTATAGGGTTTTACTACAATATATATTGCAATGACTGGCTATAGAAATAAATACGACTGGTCTGGGGAATGTGCAGCGAGAGGACTTAACGCCGAGGAATTTTTCGTCGTAAAAGCTCACGAACACGGCTATGATACCAAAAAGGCAGGAAAAGAAGACGATATGTACCGAAAAATCGACTTTTTCTTCAGAAAATCGCCGATTTTCCATCCAGATGCCGAAGATCTTGGCAAAATTTACTCAACTGACGTCAAGGCCATGAAGAAAATCAGCCGCCAGGACGCCGAGCCGCAGGATCAGTGGATTTGGATTGAGCTCCATGGTGTCAACGAGGGCAATAAGGGATGGCTTTATGGTGGCTGCAGCGACTTCATCGCCTTCCAGACACGGCGCGGTTTCCTTCTTGTGCCGCGTGTTGACCTTATAGCGAAGGTGGAAGAGGTTGTAAACTTCGATGCGCGTGTCAGAACACCCATGGAGGCAGCCTATAAAGTCTATCAGCGCGCGGGCCGCGTCGATGAAGTAACTCTTATTGAGAAAAAACATCTGATGGATATCACATGGGAGGAATGGAAGTGATATGTCTCGAACAGAAAGAAACCCAAGAAACGATCATCACTGTCCCGACGGTAAGTATTGCTCGTGGTGTCACCCTAAATCAAGTCAGCGAGGAGCAGTCAGGCAAAGAAATAAGCAGGAGGCTAGGTTTTATGAATGAAGAAATGTGGCGTGCTATTTTCATATGTGAAATCATGATAATTCTCACATTTCTAGCACTTATCGTCCTTTCTTTTATCAGGTGAACTCGGAAAACCTTTTTTTCACGTCTGATAGTATTAAGTTATCGGGTTGAAAAGCAAATATATCTGATGTCGACCACGTTTTTTGGTGGCGACACAAGGGGAAGAGGAGGTTAACAAGATGGAAACCGAGACTAGGATCGTCGCCATCGTCTTTGGCGTGATCGCTATCGCCGTTGTTACCGTCTATGTGTTCTTCATCTAAATTGACTAACGTCAATTTTCCTGAAAGCCTGACAGCGATATAAAGGGGAAGAACGTCGAACAAGGGGAAAAGGGGAGAACCGAAAGTATTATTACTTCTCAAACTGAAGTAATATACAGAGAGGAAGTTGCGGGCATTTGCTCCGCATGTTTTTAACCTCTCGGAATATCTCGATGTCTTCCCCTGACCCCAAATCACTTTTTCGAGAAAGGGTAGGTAAGCATCAAGAGCGAGGAAAAAAATGTACGATTATATTCTG
>ERZ724503.4-NODE-4-length-57842-cov-5.673196_pt1 | contig 57842 bp, 58 predicted proteins | sample MGYA00376036_ERZ724503 | MGnify/ENA primary metagenome ERZ724503 (study PRJEB28724, sample SAMN07190885) | wastewater metagenome | isolation source: influent of sewage treatment plant in Hong Hong | place: Hong Kong | collected 2016-03-17 ...
TCGGATCGGTCGTGATAGTGCCGACGGTGCATGGGCTACCGCGGCACCTTCCCGGGCACGACGTGGCTGAGGAAACCGGACACCAGGCTGCCCAGCCGCTCGACGGCGGCGTCCTGTTCGGCATCGGTGCGGCGCCGCAACTCGCCGACGTCGAGGCGCAGTCGCGGCACGTCCCCGTCGGCGTCATTGGCCAGCCACACCTCCAGCAGTGGACGGTCCAACTCGGGGTGGAACTGCAACGCCAGCGCGCTGCCGGAGACGAACGCCTGCGACGCATTGGCGTTGCGGGCGATCTCCACGGCGCCCGGCGGCACCGTCCAGCGATCCGAATGCCACTGGAACCAGGGCCCCGCGGCGAGGAACGGCACCGAGCTTTCCACGGCGTACCACCCGACTTCCGGTGTGCCCGACCGGCCGACGGTCCCGCCGAGGGCCTGGGCGACCAGTTGCCCGCCGAAGCAGACGCCCAGCACGCCGACGCCGGCCTCGACGGCGTCGCGCACCATCGCCATCTCGCCGCCCACCCAGGTGTCGCGCAGGGCCTGGTCGTGCACCGAGAACCGCGAACCCAGCGGGACGACGACGTCGTAGTCCAGCGGGTCGGGGAACCGCACCTGGCGCGCCGGCTCCTGCACGTGCTCGGCCGGCACGGCGCTGAAGATGTCGACGTCGAAACCCTGATCGGAGAAGGCCGCGCCGAGCAGCGCCTCGGGGGCGGTGGGGTCGTTGTAGATGAACAGAACGCGCCGGGCCACGGCGCCGACTCTACTGTCGTTCAGGCCGCGGCGAACTCGATCGGCAGGCTCACCGGGCCGCTGATGCCGGTCAGCGGCTTCCACGCCGTCCTGGCGGTCATCTGCGGCGGCGTCGGGATGCGCTGGGTGATGGTCGAAAGCGCTTCGGCCAGTTCGGTTCTCGCCAGGTGTGAGCCCAGGCAGTAGTGGATTCCGCCGCCGAAGGTGAGCATCGACGGCGCACCGTCGCGGGTGATGTCGAGTCGCTCGGGATCGTCGTGCACGGCCGGATCCCGGTTGGCGGCGGCGGTGTTGGCGATCACCAGGGTGCCGGCCGCGATCGGCACGCCGGCCAACTCGACGTCCTCGGCGGCCACCCGCACCGCGCCGAACACGATCGGGTTGTGCCGCATCAGCTCCTCCACCGCCCGCGGAGCCAGTTCTGGATGGGCGGCCAACAGCTCCCACTGGTCCGGGTTTGCGATGAGGTCCTCGATGGCTGCGGCCAGCTGGTTGCGAGTGGTGTCGGTGCCGGCCATCAGCAGACCGCCGGCCAGCATCAGCAACTCGTCGTGGCTCAGCCGGTCGCCGTCGTCCTCGGCCCGGATCAGGTCCGAGAGCAGATCGTCGGTCAGGGTGTCGCGCCGCTGCGCGACCATTCCGTCGACGTAGTCGTCGAGTTCGGCCCACGACCGCAGGATGTCGTCCTCACTGCCGGCGATGTTCCAGCTGAACAGCCGCAGCACGTTGTCGGCCCAGACCGAGAACCGCTGCCAGTCCCGCTTCGGTGCCCCCAGCAGCGCGCAGATGATGGGCACCGGATACGGCCGGGAGATGTCCTCGACCACATCGCAGCCGCCGGTGTCGACGCACGCGTCCAGCAGCGTGCTGATGACCTCGACGCAGGCGGCGCGCATCCGGGCGGCCGACTTCGGGGTGAACGCCTTGGCGATCAGCCGGCGCAGCCGGTGATGCTCGTCGCCCTCGAGGCACAGCAGGCTGCTGGCGGCCCGGTCCCACAGCGGCCCGGAGGTGATGCCCTGCGAGGGCAGCGCGAAACCCTGCGGGACGACGAACCGGTCGTCGCGCAGGATGGCGCGGCACAGGTCGTACGTCAGCACCTCCGGCCCGTGTGCGCCCATGGCGACGGGTGAGGCGGCCCGGGCCTGGGCGATGCGCCGGTGCGCTTCGCCGGCGTCGTCGAGGTTCTCGTAGTCGAGTTCGGGCAGAACGGTCAGTGCGGTCATGCCGTCGATCTTGGGCGGACCCCGCGCCGGGGTCACGAGTAGTCGGCTACGCGAACCCGGTCAGTCGTCGATGTGCGTCGGTGGGTCGGCGAAGCCGGAGTCCCACGGAGCGAATTGCCGGCCGGGACCCATCACATCGCAACGCTTGACGGGCACCAGATGCGAACTGAACCCGCTGGGCACGTAGTTGAAAACCGCCACGCACCGTTCCCAGGTGCCGTCGGGCTGAAAGGGGCCGTCGCACTTGCTGATGACCGGCCCGCCGTACAGACACCCGGCACTGGCGGGCGGCGCCCAGGTGATCAGGCCGCCGGCCATCAGCGTCACGGCCAGTGCACCGACGGAGAGTTTCATGAAGTGACGCTACCGCGTGAGCAATGGGGAGGGATCGTATTCTGCGTGGACGCAGCGCACCGGAAGGAATCCAGCCATGGGCAGTTACGCCGGGGCCTTCGGCCCGCACGCACCGGAGGCCACCTACACCGCGCACGGGTTCGACGAGCAGCTGTTCGACACCGGCGAAGTCATGCTGAACTACGCCACCACCGGAGACCCGGCGGCCACGCCGCTGCTGCTGATCCCCGGGCAGACGGAGTCGTGGTGGGGGTACGAGGCGGCGATGCCGTTGTTGGGCAAGCAGTTTCAGGTGTACGCCGTGGACCTACGCGGTCAGGGCCGATCGACCCGCACCCCGGGCCGCTACACGCTGGACAACATGGGCAACGACCTAGTGCGTTTCCTCGACGGAGTAGTCGGACGCCCCGCGCTCGTCAGCGGGCTGTCGTCCGGGGGAGTGCTGGCGGCCTGGCTGTCGGCCTACGCGAAACCCGGTCAGCTGATCGGCGCCCACTACGAGGATCCGCCGTTGTTCTCCTCGGAGCTGAATCCCATTGTCGGACAGTCGATCCGGCAGGGCCTCGGCCCGCTGTTCGGGTTGTTCTCGAAGTACCTCGGCGACCAGTGGTGCATCGGCGACTGGGCCGGCATGCTGGCCGCCGCGCCGGACGAACTGCCGCCGTGGATCGCCGGGATGATGGCCGCGGCCGGTGGCGGCGAGCCGCCGCCGAATTTGCGCGAGTACGACCCGGAGTGGGGCCGGGCGTTCTGGACCGGAACGGTGGGCGAGAGTTGCCCGCACCAGCGGATGCTGGCGGCCGTCAAGGTGCCGGTGCTGTTCACCCATCACTTCCGGTCGGTCGACGAGGAGACCGGCGCCCTGATGGGGGCGTCGTCGGACCTGCAGGCCGCACATGTCGTCAAGCTCGTCGAGGGAACCGGTCAGCCGATCACCTACCAGACCCATCCGACGATGGGTCACTCCATGCACGGACAGGACCCGGAACTGTTCGCCGGGATCCTGACCGAGTGGGCCGCGGGCCTCTAACCGGTGGCGGCGGGCTGCCCGACCAGGTCCGGCGCGGGTGCGGTGCTCCGCACCGTGAACACTGCCGCCACGCACAGCGCCGCGACCACGAAGCACGCCAGTGCGTACCAGAGACTGCCGACCGGATCGCCCGCCGCGGTGACGCCGTCGACGGAGCCGAAGTAGGCCGGCATCGCGGTGATCCACAGCAGGGCCATCACCGCCAGGTACACCGCGCCGTATCCGGGCATCAGCCGGCTGTGATACCCGGCGGACGCCCCGCCCCGCAACCGGCGCCACTGGGCGACCAGCGCGGCCACCGCGACCACGGTGAGGATCGCCAGGATGATGATGTAGACGACGCCCCCGACGCCGGTGCTGCCGGAGACCGCGGTCGCCACCGTCGCCGGCAACGGCAGCACGAAGGTGCCGACTGAGGCCAGCACACCGGCCGCGACCGTCCGCCACAGCACCTGGCCGCCGGAGAAGCTCCGGCCATCGTCGACATGCCGGCCCACCAGCAACTGCACGAAGAACGCCAGCGACGTGGGCCACAGCGCGGCGAACACCACGACGCTGGGCACCGGCACCGAGGCGAAGAACGGCAGGTTCATCCGGTTGCCTAAAGTCCATTCCCACCAACGCAATTGCGGTCCGAGGTGGTCGAAGATCTCGTAGAACACGTGATGGACGAACCCGACGCACACTGCGCCGACCACCGTCCCGTAGCGGCGGAACACCCCGAGGTTGCGGACGATCTCGAACGCGATGGTGGCCATCATCGGGTAGATCGCGACGATGTAGAGCGGTAGCCGCCCCCACAGGAACTGCACGCTGAACACGTTGTGGGCGAACATGGTGTCGACGTGTGCGCCGATGCCGAACGCGTCGGGGAAGTACAGCGGCGGTTCGATGATGAGCAGGTAGGCGATCGCGCCGAACCACAGCACCAGGTTGGTCGGGTCGTCGTGCCGGCGCCAGCGCCGGATCGCGTACAGCAGGGCCAGTACCGCCCCGGCGATGACGGTGATCTCGAGTACCGGCAGCGTCCAGTTCTCCAGTCCGAACGGGTTGCGGAACTCCAGCGGTCCGCCCGCGGTGTCACAGGAGAAGCCGAGTCGTTGCGCCAGGCCGGCGAAGGTGGGGGAGCACAGATCAGACATGGGCAGCCGCTTTCGTATACCAGAGGGTGCAGTCCGCACCGTCGTCGTAGCGATCGAACCATTCGCCGGCCAGTTGCGGCAGCTTCTCGTGTGCCGGATCGTGCCCGGGGATCTGGCTGCGCACCACACCGGCCAGCGCGGTGAGCATCTCCCGTTTCGGCAGATGGCGGAACGCGTTGCCGAACGGCCCGTCGTTGGGTACGTGGGTGAACGGAAGCCGTTGCAGCAGTGCCTTTTTGCGGGCCTGCATGCCGAACATCGACAGGGCATCGACCTTGCGCTCGGGCAGCGGGACGTGGGTGTTGAAGCCGTCGCACGCCGTCTGCAGCACCGCCCACACGTGCTTGAAGATCGACGGAACCATTCGCATCCGGTACCACGGGTCGTCGACGATGGCGTCGTAGATGATCAGCGCCGAACTGCGGTGCTCGACCTCCTCGACGAAATGCCAGAGGAACAGCGAGGCCACCCGGTCGTCACCGGGGGCGAACAGGGTGTCGTCGTGGTCGAGCATCAGCTTGAACACCGGCGTGAAGGTGGCTTCCAGGTCGGCGGTATAGGCGAGCCGGTACTTCAGCGGCGTGGTGGCCGTCATGTGGTCGAACGATCCGATGACCTCGTCGAGCGTCTCCTGCAGTCCGGGATAGCTCTTGATCAGCCCCTTGGCGTGCTGGCGATGCGCCATCGAGTGCTGACCCTCCTGCCGCACGAAGGCGCGCGCTTCGTCGCGCACATCGGGGTCGGGGATCAACGGCATGGCCTCGGTGATCATGGCGCCGATCATCTTCTCGAAGGCAATTGCCAAGAAGGACACCGCATTTGCCATGGACGAGAACGCCGGGTTGGCCTCGTTCCACAGGAACGGGACGGGATGGTCGGCGAAGGCGAAGCGCATCTTGCGGATCTGGAGATCGGTCACCGTGGACTACCTCTGCATCATCATACAAATAACTATGTGTATGTATGATTACAGGATCGCCGTCGGCCCGTCAACGCCGTGTTACCGTCGGCCCGATGGCACGCAGACGGCGCGGATGGGGTGGCGACCCGCCGGCCAGTGACGAGGAAGCCGCCCAGCGCATCGTCGCGGCGGCCGTCGAGCTGATCGCTGAAACCGGTTCTGCGATAAGCATTGCCGACGTCGCCGAATCCCTCGGGGTGATCCGCCAGACGGTGTACCGCTACTTTCCGACCGCGGACGACCTGATGCGCGCGGCCGGAATCGCTTCGGTGGACGGGTTTCTCGACCAACTCACAGAGGCCGTCCGCGGCATCCACGACCCGGCCGACGCCATGACCGAGGGCGTGCTGTTCACCCTCGACGCCGTCACCCGGATCCCGCATCTGGCCGTGCTGCTCGCCGCGCCCAATGCCGCGGCGCACTCCGGCGAGGTCACCTCGGGACTGGCGCAGGACGTCGGGATGCGGATGATCACCCGGTTCGACGTCGACTGGGCCCGGTTTGGTTACGACGACGACGCGCTGCGCGATCTGGTCGAGTTTACCCTGCGCACCATGCTGTCGTTCTTCGTGGCGCCCAACGACCCCGCGCGCAGCCCGGCCGAACTGCGCCGGTTCATCCGACGGTGGCTGGGTAGCGCGATCCTGGCGCAGGAGAAGGGTTGAAACTTGTGTCCGAAGGGGGACTTTGCCACATGCGACACACGAGTCGGGACCTTTCAACTCAGTCGTTGATCAGCGCCCTGACCGCTGGTGAAGAGGGGTCCGAGGACCTGGAGGCGACCTTGACGGGTTCGACCAGGCGCCGGCGCGGTGTTTCCCGGTTTCGTTCATTGCTTTGGTGCAGCACGCGTGTATCCGGGTAGCGACCGGCCTAGCTGTCGCTGCTTCCTGTCCGGCGGGACCAGGCTGTAGACTTGGGTTGCTTGGAGCGTTGAGCTTCAGGAAGTGAGCCCGAGACCCGGCCGGACGACCGTGGCGCTCGGGCTTCACGGTTTCTTCAGCATCTCAGACATCGCGGACGCTGATGATCGCTGGCGCAATGAGTTGGCGCCAGGGCCCGCCTTTGGCCCAGCACCAGGCGATGGCGTCGGGGATCCCCAGCAGGGTATCGGCGTTTGGGCGCTTGTGTTCGTAGCGCAGTCGATCGCGGCAGCCGGTTGCACGGGTGTATTCGATGAGTCGTTGGTTGTCGAAGCTGAGCAGGGTGTCGTCCTGGTCGAACACGATGTGCGTTGCGGGTGCGGCGGCGTGGTCGGCGACCAGGGCACGCAGGCATGCTGCGCGGCGGTCCTTTTCTGTCCGTAGTAGGGGAGGCCCAGCTCGGTAGACCGTTGCCGTGACTCCAGCGGTGACGAGGGCCTGCGCGATGGTGCGTTTGCGGCCGGCCTTCTCGTTTTTCATGTGCAGGTAGCGTTGGCCGGGCAGCAACAGGTCGCGGACAACGGCGCGATGTTCGGCGAGGTCGGAGTCGACGTGGACGCTGGCGACGAGCAGATAGTCGCGTTGCTTGCTCTCGTCGACGTAGATGTAGTTGGTGATGCCGCTGAGTCTATGGACTACCAGTGACGACAGAGTCAGGCGACGATGACGTGTCCGCTCGGGCGTAATCCGATTCGGTGAACCAGGCAAGGATGGCCCTGCGCTGGGCTACCCTGCGTGATATTCCCCGGTCAGAGATCGCCACCATGGTGTGGCGACTGGCGTTGTCCCAGGCCCCATTTCACCGCCCGGAGCGCCAGCACCTTCCGGCATTCAGCGCCCAGTGGTACGAAGCCGAAGCGCGGGGCCAGGACATCACCCATTGGTACAGCGTTCCCGGAAAGCTATCGGGATGAGCCCGCGTCGCTTTGAAACGTGGGTCAGGGATTTGTCCAGCTGCGACACGAGTTGAGACTTCCAACTGAGTTGTTGACCAGTCAGTTCTACGGTCCTCGAGGGCATTCAGTACGCGATAAGAACGCAGGTGCGACTCTTCGGGTTCCGCGCGTTGCGAGGAGCAGCGGTCCGCTGTCCGCGATCGATCCGGGCGTCGCTGAGTCGGTGTTGCTCAGCGCTGGGCAGGGGCGCCGGGTGGTTGTGGCGGAGACAGTCCTTGGAGGACAAGGCTCACCCAGCGGTGGCGGTCCGTGCGGGGACGGTCGGTGGGGGCGCTGGCGAACAGTAGGTAGATGTCGGCGACGGTGATGTCGGGGTGGAGGTCGCCGCCTGATTGGCCGTGTTGGAGGAGTGCGGCGATCGCGTCGACGGCGCGCTGCTCGGAGTCCTGGCGGGTGGAGGACGCGCTCTCGCCGACCGTCTGCACTGCGGCCTTTGCGGCATTGTTGGCGGCGGCGGTGTCGACGACTCGCCGAAGGAAGTGTCCGAGTTCCGCGGCCGCGCTCGCTCCTGCCGCTACCTTGGCCGCACAGGCCTCGGCGTCGTCGGCGACCGCGTCGACGAACTCGTCGACGACGGCGCTGACGAGGTCGGCCTTTGTCGGAAAGTGCCGGTACAGCGTGCCGACAGCGACGCCGGCCTCGGTTGCGATCTGCTCCATTGACACTGTGGGACCATGCTCGGCGATCTGGGAACGCCCGGCGGCAAGGATATTGCTCCTGTTGCGCACGGCATCGGCCCGTTGTACGGGGATTTGCGCCACGGCTGTCCACCTCCGACCTGATTTGCCCGGCTCGTTACTTGCCTCAACATGAATAATGACTCATGATAGAAGGTGAATCATTGCTCATGTTATTTGGAGGAGTCACCGTGGCCGTCAAGACCGCACTCGTCACCGGGGCGTCGTCGGGGATCGGGGAGGCGACCGTCCGCCGCCTGGCGGCACTGGGATACACCGTCTACGGGGCGGCTCGGCGGGTCGATCGGCTTGAGCAGCTGCGCGACGTGGGGATCCGGCCGCTGGGCCTGGATGTGACCGACGACGGTTCGATGAAGTCGGGGGTCGCCGCCATCATCGCCGAGACCGGCCGTATCGATGTGCTGGTCAACAACGCAGGCTACGGGTCCTACGGCGCGCTCGAGGACGTACCGGAGGCGGAGGCGCGGCGCCAGTTCGATGTGAATGTCTTCGGTGCGATGCGGTTGACCCAGCTGGTTGTGCCGCACATGCGTGCCCAGTGCGCCGGCACCGTCGTCAACATCACCTCGATGGGCGGCAAGATCTATACGCCCCTTGGTGGTTGGTACCACGGGACGAAGTTCGCGTTGGAGGCACTCAGCGATTGCCTCCGGCTCGAGGTGAAGCCGTTCGGGATCAACGTTGTCGTGATCGAGCCCGGCGGCATCGCCACCGAGTGGGGCGGTATCGCCGCCGATCATGTCGAGCAGACATCGGGATCGGGCCCTTATGCCAGCCAGGCGCGTGCGGTGGCGGCGTCGCTGCGATCGGAGGCCAATGCCGGGCGTAACTCGCCGCCGACGGTGATCGCCGACGCGATCGGCAAGGCGGTCACCGCGCGTCGGCCCCGTACCCGCTACGCCGTCGGGTTCGGTGCGCGGCCGTTGATCTACGCGCGCAAGGTGCTGCCCGACCGGGCCTTCGACGCGATCATCAAACGCGCTGTCGGCGGTTGACACGCCCGGAGACAAAGGGACAACGGGGAGTGCCTGAACACCCGAATGCGACACTGCGAGAAGCTCTTCCATGAGCGGCGGGCGGATGTTTACACACCAGCGGGACGCAGGAGTTCTACATCGAGCCTGATAGCTCCCATTCCAAATCGGAAGGTTTCATCGCCTGCGGCCTAGCTGTTCTTTGCGCTGGTACTTCGCAGCAGGTGTGTTGCTTGTGGGGTTCATATCGGAGCGGACCGGAAGTGAGCGCGCATCGGCAAACATAAAAAATCCACTCCCACAAGGTAGGAGCGGATTTTTGGAGGTATACAGCTAACTTTTGTGTCCGAGGGGGGACTTGTCCGTCTACGACACGGGTCGTAGTCTGGCGATTGGGGCGCTGACCGCTTCGGTCAAGCATCGGCCCACGTTTTTCGCTCAATCGCCACGCCGAGGAGCTCGCCCATCGGGCGGCCAGCCGTCGGTACCGGACTCAAGTGGAATATTCAGGGATCGAAGCAGGATTGAAAAGAGCCGCCAATTGGCGATTGCTCCGACAAGTTCGACTAAAACCGCGTGATCGCTATTGAATGCCTTCTGGCACGCAGCCCAGTTTTCCTCGGAGATGACCCCGTCGCGTACCACATCATCGGTCGCTGCGAGGACCGCACGTTCGACTGGCCCGAGGCTTTCGGAATTCTGCCAGTCGCGCACCGCGAGGAGATCATGCTCAGGCACGCCGAGCAGTGTGGCGATTCGCCAATGTTGGGTCCATTCGTATTCGGAGCCGGTGATCCAGCCGATGCGCATGATGACCAGCTCGCGTAGCCGCGCGTCAAGGGAACCGCGGAAGAGTAACGCGTCGAGCAGCCCGTGCAGCGCAACTGCCACACGCGGCTGATGAAGTGCCACGCGGAATACCGACAGGTCTGCCAACTCTTCGGGCAACCCACATTCGGCAGCCCGCAGCTGGGCCTGCTCGCGGTCGAGCATCGGTACGCGTTCCGCCATGGTCACGGGTGGCCCTCTCTGTTGAACCTCTGCATGCCGTCAGGGCGTGGGCAAGAAGACGTTGTGCAGCGCCGCGCTCGTTCGGGCATTTTCGTCTGCAAGCGAAGTGAGCAGCGGCGCGAGCCCAGCGAATCCGGTTGATTCTCTGGTGATGCGGTCGAACGGCCAGCGGCCTTCAGCGAGGATCTCGAGGGCTGCCCGGTAGGCGGGATACTCCACGCCGAGTGCGCCTACGACGTGTAATTCTTTATATACCAACAAGTCTGGTTCAAACCGGGGCGCGCCGCCTCGCCCGCGGGTGCCGGCCACCACGACTGTGCCGCCGGGTCTGGCAAGGTCGACGGCATCGGCGAATGCGGAGGGTGCTTTGGCGGTGACGTCGACGACCACGTCGGCAAGCCGTCCGCCTGTTTCACGCTGGAGCGCTGTCACTGTGTTGTGCTGCGATACATCGATGGGCAGGTCGACACCGAATGATCTGGCTATGGCCAGTCGTTGTTCGTCGCGTGGGCCGACGCCGGTCATCGCGACGAAAGCGGCTCCCGCCTCTTTGGCCGCCACGGCCGCGCAGACTCCGCGGATGCCGGGCCCCAGGATCGCTACGACGTCCCCGGCCTTGGTGTCGGGAAGAGTGGCCCCCCATTGGATACCGGCCCCGAGAGGGTTGAACAACGTGGCGAGAACGGGATCCATGTCCTCGGCAATCGGGAGCAGCATCGCGTCCCACGGAAGCTCCACATGGGTGGCGTATCCGCCCCATAAGCCCGCGCCGATCTGCACGTCGACGAACCCGAACATGGTGGCGATGCCGTTCGCCGCACACCGCCGGTATTCGCCGCGGCGGCACTCGGGGCAGTCTCGGCAGGACCGGAACACCTCGACGGCCACGCGCTGGCCGGCTTGTACACCCCAGCGTTGGCTGGCCGCAGTGCCGACGTGTTCGACGATGCCGACGATTTCGTGACCTGGAACGAATGAGAAGCTGGCAGGCAGGTGTCCGGTGAATTGTTCGTGATCCGTCCCGCACAGACCACATGCTTCAACTCGCAGTATCGCACCCCGGTCGCCGACGTCGGGAATGGTGATCCGGCGTCGCTCCAGATTCTGCGGTCCGGTCAGCACCATCGCCTCGGCGATCATGAAAGCTCGAATCCGGTGAACGACCCTGTGTTTCGGAGGCACACCGTTTTACCGACGTACATTTCCCCGCCCATCGCCTCGGCAATCTGCGGATCGTCACTGCGTGCGACAACTCTTCGCCCGTCGGACAGGTGCGCGATGATCGGAGTCCATCGAGGTCGCCCGTCTCGGTCGTAGACAACCGTGTATCCGTCCACTGTCGCGCGACCGGTCGCCTCGCCGACGCCCGCGACGGCCAGCCGCGACGAATCGATGTGAGCCTGTTCGACTGCCGTGTCGATCAGCCGCCATCCGGCTGGCGGCGGGGAGGCCGACCACACACCGACCGAATGCTTCGTCGAATACCACCCGAGGCCGGTGACGAGTCCGGCATCGGTGGGGTCGCGTCTGCACCGTCGGACCATCTCAACGATCGAGTGGCTGACGTAATTGTTACCAGGGCCGCCGTGATAAGGCAGCCCTCCGGTTACTGTGAGGCCTCTCTCGTCGAGGGGGTCCACGTCGAGAGCCTCGGCAGCCATCTGAATTGCCGACGGGAAGCAGGAGTAGAGGTCGAACCACCGAATGTCGTCGGTGGTCAACCCGCCCGCATTGAGAGCCTTGCGTGCCGCTACCTCGATACCCGATGAGCGACTGAGGTCCGGCCGTTCCACGGGGAAGTACACGTCGTTGCAAGTCGCTGCTGACCAGGGAAAGACCCAACGATCGCGCCCGACGCCCAATTCGTCCGCTACCTCGGCCGCCATGAGGATGAAGGCTGCAGCCATGTCGACGGACATGATGCTGTTGAGCAGCTTGGGGTAGGGCAAGCAGACCATGCGGTTTTCCGCGGTGACTTCGCTGAGTTCGGTGGCACTTCGTGTGCGTGGGAACCAAGCCTGCTGGGGATGGCGTGCCGCCTCGGCTGTGAACGGTGCCATCAGCGTGCCCAGCCACTCCCGTTGAGCATCGAAGTCGCGGCCGTGGCGCGCGGCGATCGCGGACTCGAAGATGGGATACACCTCGTGCGGCCAACTCAGACCCACCGATAGTTCGGCTTGACTCAGCCCGGGGCGGGCGTCGCCCAGGGATTCGTCGCCGGAGCGGGGCGGGGGCGGCGAGTTGAGAAGTCCCCCGCCCTGGAGCTTGCGCGCGGAATGCCCGCTCTCCGCCCCGACGACCAGGACGACATCTGCGCGACCCTTGGCTATTTCGCCACCCAACACCTCGACGAGATACTGCGGGGTGTTTCCGCCGACCGGACAGCTGATGCGGCGGGCGGGACCGATGCGCATCGCTTCGGCGATCCTGCTGGCGGGATTGTCGCGCGGGATGACCAGGATGCCGGGAGTCGCGACGGTGTCGATGCGCCGCTCGACCGCGCGACCTGCGTCTCTGACCGCGCGGCGTGCGGCCTCCACCGCCAAGTCGATCGGGTCCACGAAGTCGTCCCCGCGATGGGTGACGTCGCCCACGCCGACGACCACCGGGGTACGCGCTTCTACCGACACCGGCGCCCGCTCAGGGCCACGGGGCTGACTTGAGACATAACTGCGATGGTGTCATGTGCGTGAGCAAGTCACAATGGTGCGCGCTCGCGGCATACTGGCTGTGTGGCGACGAAGTTGTTGAGATGGGGCGCCGCCGCGCCGACAGATCGTGGGTCCGCTCGCGACAGGTTGCTCGATGCTGCCGAGCGGTGCCTCGAGAGTTGCGGTGTGGTGGGCACGACCATGGAGGACATCGGCAGAACAGCGGGTGTGTCCAGGGCAACGGTGTATCGCTACTTCCCCAGTCGGGAGGCGGTGATGTCGGGCGTCATCCTTCGCGCCGCCGGGCGCTATCTCGACCGCATCAGCCCGCGGATCGCGGCGCACGCCGACCTGGGCTCCGCGCTCGTCGATTTCGTGGAATACACGATTGAGGCCGCGCGCCGCGAAGAGATCATCGGATTGTTGTTCGGCAGCGACGAGGAACTCGCCGGCGTGGGTCTCGCGGCGGGGACCTCGACGTCCCTCTTCGAAATCGTCACCGAATTTCTGCGTCCCATCTTCACCAGACACTGGAGTTGCGTGGAACCGGGCGTCTCCGTCGACGACGCCGCCGAGTGGGTTGTCCGCACGATACTGAGCCTGCTGACTGTTCGGGGGCCGCGGGAGCGCAGTCGTGACGGACTCCGGGCGTTTCTGTCGAGGTTTCTCCTTCCGGCGATCCTGGCAAGTGACCACCGTCGACCGGTGTGACAACTATGGCGTAATGTCTCGACAGCAGATGAGTTAGGAGGGCCTGTGCAATTCACCGCGTTCAACGAAGAGGTCGCCGAGCAACTAAAGAGCGCAGCAGAAGCCACGGGCGGGTTGGCCGGTTACCTCGGCTTCCGCCACACGGAATTCACTGCGGGACGTCTCGTCGCGGAGATGGACGCACGCGACGACCTGAAGACGCCTTTCGGCAACCTGCATGGGGGCTGCTTATCGGCCATGGTCGACCACTGCCTCGGAGTGGTGTTTTATCCCGTGATTCCAATGGGATCCTGGGTCGCGACAACGGAGTTCAAACTGAATCTGCTTCGTCCGGTCTCCAGCGGCACCTGTGTAGCCACAGCTGAGATCATCGCGCTGGGCAGAACCAGCGGTGTGGCGCGGATCGACATCTGTAACGACGGCAGAGCGGTGTGTGCGGCCCAGGGCACTGTCACCGTCGTCGCACCGAAGACGAACTCCTGATGCCTGCACACAGAGCAAGTGATTCGTCGGCCCCTGTCGTCGAGCGGGTGCCCACGGCCGACGGGCTGTCGCTGGCCGTCGACCTCTACCGCTGTGACGCGCCGCGGGCGGTCGTGTTGCTCCTTCACGGCGGAGGTCAAAGCCGGCACGCCTGGGATGTCACCGCCCAACGCCTGCACCAGCGGGGCTACACGGTTGCCGCGTACGACACCAGGGGACACGGGGACAGCGACTGGGCCCCTGACGGACGCTATGACATGGACCGGCTTGGATCCGACCTGTTGGCCGTGCGCTCATACGCCGGTTCCGGCCGCCCCGTCGCCGCGATCGGCGCATCTCTGGGCGGCTTGACCATTCTCGGAACACACTTGCTCGCCCCGCCGGACCTATGGCAGGCCGTTGTGCTGGTTGACGTCACTCCGCGAATGGAGATGGACGGCGCCCGACGAGTCGTAGCGTTCATGTCGGCACACCCCGAAGGTTTCGACAGCCTAGAATCGGCCGCTGACGTGATCGCCGCCCACAACCCGCACCGCCCCCGCCCCGACAACCTCAACGGCCTCCGAAAAGTCCTCCAACGTCGCGAAGACGGTCGCTGGGTTTGGCGATGGGATCCAGCCTTCGTGACGTCGAATTTCCAGTTTCTGCAGGGCGATCCAGACGAAGGCGCAGAGGACTTCGAGATGATGAGCGCAATCCTCGTCGATGGCGCCCGCCGGGTATCCGCGCCGACGCTGCTGGTCCGAGGCCTGCTATCTGACATCGTCTCCGAAGAGACAGTGAAGGATTTCCTCACCTTGGTTCCGCACGCGCAAACCGTCGACGTGTCGGGCGCGGGCCACATGGTCGCCGGCGACAACAACGACGTGTTCTCGACGGCGGTTGTCGACTTTCTCGACGGGACGATATGAACCCTGGTGTCGGTTGACTGTCCGTGTAGGGATGGCGCCTATCCTGCTCCTATGCCAGCTGAACCCGTGCGGATGTCGTTCCGCCGACATGTGCGTGACCAGGTTCTCAGGGCGACACGAGAACTCACCATCGAGAAGGGCTGGGATCAGGTCCGGATGAGCGAGGTTGCCGAATCGGTCGGCGTCTCCCGCCCGACGTTGTACAAAGAGTTCGGCGACAAACAGGGGCTCGGTGACGCGCTTGTGGTGTCAGAGGGCCAGCGCTTCCTGGAAGGCATTCGTGCCGTCCTTGCCGAACATGTGGGCGATGTGCAGGGCGGCATCACCGCAGCGGTGCAGTTCACCCTCTCTGAAGCAGAAGACAGCCCGCTCCTCAAGGCAGTTCTGACATCCAACCCCTCGGGGAATGATGGCGGTGGCTCGTCGTCTACGGGGGTCCTTCCTCTTCTGCCGACCTCGGCTTCCCTGCTTCAGCTCTGCTCCGGGGCTCTGACCACGTGGTTTAACGACCACTTCGCCGATCTCGACCCCGAAGACGTCGAGGACGTCGCAGATGTTCTGGTGCGACTGACAGTGAGCCATGTTGTACTCCCAGCTGCGGACATTGCCACCACTGGTGAGCGGATCTCCCGCGTAGCACTTAGGTACCTGGGGGTTGTCCACAGTTTGTGATCAGCAAGCTTTCGCGACTATGCATCGAGCCGACGGCATAGTCTCTGAGTTCCGAGCGCATGGTTTGCCGCTGTCGCAACATGTCAGATCGAGCCGGCGAGGAGGTCTGAGCGGTCGACCCGAAGTTGCTGGCTGATGGCCCGCTTACTGGACATGAAATCGCGCGGACGATTGACGCAGTCGGCGGCGATGAGTTCGCCCTCGCGGAAGTAGAAGCAGCTGAAGTCACGCTCACGCGACGGGTCACCACTGAGCAACACTTCGTCGTATCCGGCGTTGAGACCGGCAATCTGGAGTTTGAGATCGTACTGGTCGGACCAGAACCACGGAAGCGCAGCGATTGCGCTGTGTTTTCCGCAGATCGTCGCCGCAGCGATCTTGGCCTGCTCGCCGGCGCTCGATACGGATTCCAAACGAATACGCCAGCCGTATCGAGCCATGGTGTGGCTGGTGCAGTCGCCGGCGGCCACGATGTCGGGGTCGCTGGTGCGGGCCTGGTCGTCGATCACGATGCCGTTGTCGACGGATAATCCTGCGGCCGAGGCGAGCTCGGTATTCGGCACCACGCCGACGCCGACAATGACCAAGTCGGCGGGGATCGATTCGCCGTCAGCCAGCACGACCTCCTGCACCCCACCGTTACCGGAGAAGGCTTCGACGAGGGCGTGTGTTCGGATCTCCACTCCCTCGCCGCGGTGGATTCGGGTGTAAAACGCGGAAACCTCCGGCGCGGTGACCCGTTCGAGTACACGCTCGGTTGCCTCGAGGACGGTGACGTTCATGCCGAGCGAACACAGCGAGGCCGCCGTTTCCAACCCGATGTAACCGCCGCCCACGATCACAACCCTCCGACCCGGTGTGGCGGCGGCACGGATCAACTCGACGTCTGCAGCGGTACGCAGGTAGTGAATTCCGCGAAGATCCACCCCTGGTGTGGGGAGTCGTCTGGCCCTTGCGCCGGTGCACAACGCGAGCTTGGTGTACGTCAGCGTGTCGCCGGTGCTCAGAGACACACGCTTGGCACTCCGGTGGATCGCCTCCACGGTCGCATTCAAGAGTCGAATGTGCTGCTTTTCGTAGAAATCAGCGCCGCGAATCAGGAGGTCGTCGAGGCCGTTCTTGCCGGCCAGGTATCCCTTCGACAACGGAGGCCGGTGGTAGGGTAGTCCCCTCTCGTCGCCGATGAGCACGACCTCCCCAGACCACCCCTCCCTTCGAAGATTAGCTGCCAACTGCGCGCCGGCGTGGCTCGCGCCGACGATCACTGCTCGTTCGGGAGTCATGCACTCGGCCTGGGAGTGAGGCGAACCATCAGCTTGCTGATACCCCTGACGAAATTCGATTGCACATACTCGGGTTCGCCGACAACCTCGATGTTCTCAAAGCGAGGGAGCAATTCCTCCCACAGGATTCGAAGCTGCAACTCAGCAAGTCGGTTTCCCATGCACCTGTGCACGCCGAACCCGAACGAGATGTGATTGCGGGCGTTGCTCCTATCGATGATCAACTCATCGGCCCGCTCGAAGACACGCTCATCGCGGTTACCAGAGGCGTACCACATCACGACCTTGTCGCCCTTGCGGATGAATTGCCCGTTCAACATGATGTCTTTTTTCGCGACTCGGCGCATGTACGCCAACGGGGTCTGCCAGCGAATGATCTCGGACACCATGTTGGGAATCAGGTCAGGGTTCGCCTTCAACTTCTCGAACTGATCGGGGAACTGGTTCAAGGCGAGTACCCCTCCGCTCATCGAGTTGCGAGTCGTGTCGTTTCCCCCGACGATCAGCAATACCAAATTGCCGAGGAATTCCATCGGGCGGTCGATGAGATCCTTGGTGTCCTCGTTGGCCTGCAGCATCGTGATCAGATCGAAGCCCGGTCGCTCCCCGTTGGCGGTACGGGCCGCCTTGTCATGCCAGAGAGCGCTGAGCCCCTTCGCCATGTCGACCATGCCACGAAACACTCTGTCGTTGTCGGAAGGACCACCATTGGCTTGCTCCATGGAGGTGGCGAGGTCCGACCATTCCACGAGCTTGTGCCGCTGCTCGTACGGGTAGTCCAGCAGGGTCGCGAGCATGCGCGCTGTCAGTTCGATGGAGACGTGGTGCACCCAATTGAACGGCTGATCCACCGGTAGATCGTCCAGCACTTCCTGGACACGCGAGCGGATCAGCCCCTCCATCTCGCGCAGGTTCTTCGGCGCGACAACCCCTTGGACGGAAGCGCGCTGCAAGTCGTGTTGTGGCGGATCCATCGCGATGAACATGGCGATGTCCATAAAACGAGGCGGTCTCCCGATGATGATGAACGGCTCTGCGGAGAAAGCTTCGTGGTTCTTGTCGACGGCGATGATGTCCGCGTGGCGGGTCACCGACCAGAACGGGCCGAACGGACTGCGAGCCTGGTAATGCACCGGCGCCTCGTTGCGCACGCGTTCGAAGTAGGACTTCCAGCGGCCTTGGCGGTAGAGGAACGGGTTGCTGAGATCGATGTCGGCGATATCGACGTCCTCGACCGGAGGAATGGGCGTCTCGGTGAAGATCTTCTTACCATTGGTTCCGGTTACCCACCGACGTGTCTTGTCGTAGAGGTGTGCGCCGCGGATTTGCAGCTCCAGAGGCACGGCAGACTGGGCTTTGGCGGCCACTGCCGCGGGAATACTCATTATTGTTTCCTCCAAATCCATGACGTTGTTTCAGAGCTGGAACTCAGGTAGCTCGACCGTCATGCCATCCCATGCCTCGGAGGCGGCCATCTGGCAGGACAGCCTCGACGTCGGCTGACGCTCGGGGTTCATCGCGAGCATCTCCTCTTCGTTGGCGCCGCAGAGTCCCACCGTGTCCGACCACTCGGGAGCGACGATCACGTGGCATGTTCCGCATGCGGCTTCCCCTCCACAATCGCCGTCGATGCCGGGCACCGCGTTATTGACCGCGATCTGCATCAAGGACTGCCCTTCGGTCAAGGGGGCTTCGTACTTCTCGCCGTCATGAGAGACGAAGGTGACGACTGCCATGGTTGACTCTCCTCAATCTGGAACTTCTCCTAACGAGTTTTGTCGCGCGTGACCAGCGTCGCTAGGCTCGCAAGAGTCAAAGAGTTGTGTTTTTAGCTCACGCGCAGGGAGGCACGTGAAACTCGACGACTCGGGTATGCCAGCGCTGGCTTTCCTGCAGATGCTGGACAGTGAGGCGCTGGGGCATGACGCCAGCATTGCGCTGCGCAGCATCATGGTTCGCGAGCACGTCACCGAGTCGATGTTGGTGGGCCGCGACGCACAGGTCCCCTTACGGTGGTTCAGGGAGATATATTCCGATTTCGATTGTGATCAGGGAACCCGTCTGGGTTTCGCGTTCGCTGAACACGCCAAACTGACGTCCTTTGGGGCACTCAGTGTTCCCTTGGTCAGTGCGGGCTCGGTAGCCGAGGTTGTCGAGTTGCTCGCTTATCTGCCGGTGATCACCACAGCCCTCAGCCCGTCGTTCCATTCGACGGAACGCGGCCTGACGATCGGGCTCACCGGTCGCACCGGTGACGCGGCCCTGAACTGCCTGGCCGTCACCTACGGTGGGCTGGCGCTGCTGCGTCTGCTCGACATGCTTGCGGGTGCCGTACCGAATATTGAACTGCATCTGAGTCATTCAGCGCCGGAGTCGTGGGTTCTTCATGACGAAGTGTTGGCGGGTCGGATCTTCTTCGACGCCCCCAGCTCGTTCATCCACGTTCCCGCGGCTACACTCGAAGAGGTCTGTCGATTCACCGATCCTGTGGCGTATCGGATTGCCGTCACCGATTTGCAGCGAACTCTCGATCAACGACGTGACGCATCGTTCTCCGAAAAAGTTAGAGACCTGCTGGAGAAAGATCCCGGACAAACGAACATCAGCCGGACGGCGGGCGAGCTCTCGATATCCCCGAGCACGCTGAAGCGGCGCCTGCGCGAAGAGGGGACCACCTTTCGCGAATTACGTCAGTCGTTCTTGCAGGAGCGAGCAATTCTGCGACTTCTCGACAGATCGGTGTCTGTGAGCGAGATCGCGGCAGAACTCGGGTACGCGGACCTCACGAACTTCACACATGCCTTCAAACGGTGGACCGGTCGTTCACCGCGCCACTTCAGAAGAACGCGCGACTGAGCGCGCATAGATCCGTCCTGGCGTGTGCTGGGCGCCCATCGGAACCGGCGGGCTCCACGATCGGCCGCATCTGTCACGTGGACAGGGTCGAGAAACGACACGAGCGGCGCGGGTTCTGGTCATCCCGGCACCGTCTTGGGAAGAGCCGCAACGATTTTCCAGATTTTTCATACCGCGCTAGGGGCGGGGGTGACTCGGACCGCCGGGCACGCTATGCTAACCGTCGTTCACGTCGGGGTCGGCGTTGAACGCGTGGTCGAGAGGAGCCCGGATGTCACACGACCAGCCGGCCATCATTGGTGCCGCCGAACTCACTCCAGGAAGAAACGTTCCGAACACCTCCACTGAATTGCATGTGCGCGCCGCGGTCGCGGCTCTCGCCGACGCAGGGGTGGCCCCAGACGAGGTCGACGGTCTCGTGTGCGCTGGGCCGATGACGAACGAGGGCTCGGTCTTCCTGTCCGAGGACCTCATGGACTATCTCGGGCTGCACAACCTGAAACTTCAGATGACCTGTCAGCTTGGCGGCGGGACCCATCTGGCCATGACGCGCATGGCGAGTAACGTCATCGCCCGAGGCGAGGCCGAGACGGTGCTGGTCGTGTCGGCGGGCAAGTTTCCGCCGATACGCGATGGCGGGCGCGAACTGATGGCGCTGGTGTGTGACCACGCGTTCGAGATGCCCTACGGACCGTCCGTGCCGGCGCTCTACGGCTTGATCGCGCAGGCATGGATGCACGAGACAGGACAGGGCAAGGCGGACATCGCCGAGGTCACCGCGTCGCAGGACCGCTGGGCGGCGCTGAACCCCGCGGCGATCGCGCACCGCTCGCAACGCCTGAGCGTGGAGGACGTGCTGGCGTCCCGACCGATCGCCGGGCCGTTCCACTTCTACCACTGCTCGATTCCCTGCGAGGGCGGTGGCGCGCTCGTGCTGGGCTCGGCCCGCCGGGCCCGCCAGGGCAAACACCGGCCGGTACACCTGCTCGGGTTTGGAGAGGGTCACACCCACGGCTTCCTGACCTCGCTGGCCCGCCCCGGTCGTACCGGGGCCGCCCGTTCTGGTCCGATGGCCTTCGAGCGCTCCGGACGGGCGCCGGCCGACATCGACATCGCCTTGCTCTACGACGCCTTCGCCTCAAACCCGGCGATGATCCTGGAGGAGGCGGGCTTCGTGAAGCCCGGCGGGGCAGGCGATTTCTACCGTGACGGCCGCGCCGATCCGGGCGGCGACCTTCCGGTGAACACTGACGGCGGCCTGATCCGGTTCGGGCACACCGGGACCTCCTCTGGCATTTCGCAGATCCTCGAGGGTTATTGGCAGTTGTCCGGTCGCGCCGAGGGCCGTCAGGTCTTCGGGGCGGACACCGCGTTCGTGCACAGCTACGGCTCGATGCTGTGCAGTCACGTCAGCATGGTGATGGAGGGAGCGTCATGACCGCAGCTTCGAGTTCGCTCGACGGTTTGCACGATCCTGAGGCGCTGCCGCCGCTGACCGATGTCAACCGTCCCTACTTCGCAGCAGCGGCCCGCGGCGTACTCGTCTTCCAGCGGTGCGCGAACGGCCACCCGTTCCTCTACCCGCGGCTGGTGTGTCCCGTCTGCCATGACGGTGAGTTGGCCTGGGAGACCGCGGCGGGTACTGGTGAGATCGTCAGTTTCGCGCCGGTGTACCGCCCCCCGTGGGACTCGTTCCCGCGCAGCGAGCCGTACGTCGTCGTGCTCGTTCGTCTGGACGAGGGGCCGCAGTTGTTGGCCAGTCTCGAGGGCGTGGCCCCCGATGAAGTTGCGATCGGCGCAAGAGTGCGCGCAGTGTTCGAGCGGGTGAACGAGGACCTTGGGCTGGTCCGATTCAGGCCGGCGGCGTCGTGAGCACGTACGGGGTCTCGGTGCTCGGCGCGGACTTGGCCACCCTTGTCGAGACCGCCGAGGCTACCGACCTCGCCGGCTTCGACGCCGCCTGGGCCTCGGAGTTCTACTCGCGCTCCGGCTCGATCTCGATGGCCGCGATGGCCGCGCGCACAAAGCGCTGCCGCATCGGGTCGTCGATCCTGTATGGCGTCGGGCGCAGCCCGCTCGTGCTCGCCACCGAGGCGCGTGACCTCGACGAGCTTTCAGGCGGGCGCGTCGTACTCGGGCTCGGCAACGGCACACGCCGCATGATGAGCGACTGGCACGGCGTGGAGGACACCTCCGCTCCCGCTCTGCGCATGGAGGAGCTGGTCCCGCTCGTGCGTCGGATCTGGAACCTGCACGAGGGCCCCGTGCGCCATGAGGGGCGCTTCTACCGGATGAATCTCGTCCCAACCGGCGACGTCGCGCCGCCGAAGCGAGCGATCCCGATCATCACCGCGGGCGTGCGTCCGCGGATGTGCGAGGTGGCAGGGCGCGTAGCCGACGGGTTGGCTGGTCATCCGCTGTTCACCACGAACTACGTCGAGGAGGTCGCCCGCCCAGCCGTCGTGCGCGGTGCGGAGCGGGCCGGACGCGATCCCGCCGACATTGAGATCGTCTCAATGGTCATCTGCGCGGTGCACGACGACCCACAGATCGCACGTCGTGAGGCCGCGCAGCAGATCGCGTTCTACTCCTCGGTGAAGACCTACGAGCACGTGCTCGACGTCAGCGGTTTCGCCAGGCAGGGAGCGGCCATCCGCGACGCGTTCGCGCGGCGTGACCTGCCGGCCATGTTCGCCGCGGTCACCGACGACATGATCGACGCGATGGCGGTGGCCGGCACCGCCGCCGAGGTCCGAGAAGGGCTGCGCCGCTACGAGGGCGTGCTGGACCACATCGTTCTCTACTCACCCTCGATTGGCCTCGCGCCCGAGCGCATCGCCGAGAACCTCGGCAGCCTCATTCGCGATTGTGCGCCGGCCTTCGCCGGCGGGAAAGGTGACCAGAGTGGCTGACGCATCGCTCATCGGGACGCAACTCGGGAGGACCACGTTTCCCGTCGACCGGTCCAAAGTGCGCGAGTTCGCACTTTCGCTCGGCGACCGCGACCCGGTCTACCAGGACGTCGCGGCCGCCCGCGCCGCCGGCTTCGGCGCGATCCCCGCTCCTCCGACCTTCGTAGTCTCCTCGGCTCACTGGCGCGCCGACGACGATATGTTCGGCGCCCTCGGGCTCGACCTGCGACGCGTACTGCACGGTGAGTGCGGCTGGGAGTATTTCGCGCCGGTGTTCGTCGGCGACGAGCTCACCGAGACTCGTCGGGTGTCGAACGTGACCAGCCGCGAGGGCAAGCGCGGCGGCACCATGACAATCGTGACGATCGAGACCGACTTCACCAACCAGCGCGACGAACTCGTCGTGCGCCAGACCGACGTCTTGATCGAAACCGGAGGCTCCACCCAATGACGACATCCCCCGCGCCGGTGGCGTTGGCCATCGGCGACGAGATGCCGAGCTCACAGTTCGGCCCGCTGACGCGCTCGCACATCGTCCGCTACGCCGGCTCCGGCGGCGACTTCAACCCGATCCACCACGACGAGGAGTTCGCCCGCGCGGCCGGCATGCCCGGTGTGTTCGGTATGGGACTGCTGCACGGCGGTGTGCTCGCGCAGCGGCTGACCGCCTGGGTGGGGCTGGCCAACATCCGCTCGTTCCGCATCCGGTTCACTGGTCAGGTATGGCCCGGTGACCTGCTCAGCTTCGGCGGCAGGGTCACCGGCGTGCGCGAGGCCGGAGGGCACCAGGTGGCAGACCTCGAACTCGTGGTCACGCGCCAGACCGGCGAACCCGCGATAAAGGGGAGCGCCGTCGTGCAGGTGGCCCGGTGAGCGCGCCAACGAGCGACGTCACCGGCCTCGGGATGACGTTCGGGACCTTCGACGAAGGCCGGGCGTGGGTCGGTCATCGCTCCGAACCGCGGCATGCGTGGTTCCCGATCGACCGCTCGATGGTGTTGTACTACTGCTCGCTCGTCGAGGACGCGAACCCCCGTTACTGGGAGGGTGAGGACTGCCCGCCCGGGCTGCTGATGAGCCTCGGCTTCGCGCCGCAGTGGGTGCCCGGGTACCTAGCGCGTGCCGACATGATGTTCGCGCTCAGCGTCCCGTTGCCGGGCCACCACATCATCAACGCCTCGACGACGACGGAGTTCGAACGCCGGCCCCGGGTAGGCGATCACGTGTCGATCGTGGAGGAGATCGCCTCGATCTCCGAGCCGAAGACGACGCGGGTGGGCACCGGCGTGTTCATCACCACGGTGAGCACCTTCTCCGACCAGCACGGTGAGGTCATCGGCCGCAACACCAACGTGCTCTTCCGATACGACACTGCCGATAGTGACGGCGCATCATGAACGACTCCGCCGAGCACAGCATGGTCCGCGTCCCCGTGCGGTTCGAGGACATCGCCGTCGGCGACACCCTGACGCCCGTCTCGATCGACATCAGCTACAAGCGCATCTGCATGAACGCGGCTTCGACATGGGACTGGTTCCCCGGTCACCACGACCCCGACTACGCGCGCAGCCAGGGCCAGCGCACGATCTACCTGTCAACCCTCTTCTTCCATGGCTTCATCGACCGCGGCCTCAACGAATGGGCCGGACCCGACGCACTCATCCGGCGCCGCAGAATCTCAATGATCCGGTCGATCTACCCGGGCCAGACCGCGACCCTGAGCGGCAAGGTCGTGGCCAAACGCGACGATGGCGGACGGCGCCTCGTCGACCTCGAGTTGCTCGTCTCGAGCGAAGCTGGTCCGTGCGTGCCGAGTGAAGCCACCGTTGAGCTGGCCGACCCGTTTGTCGAGGTGCCGGGGTGAACTGCCACTCACATGCGAGGCGACGGTGAGGGACGGAGGCTCGGTGGCCGAGCAACCGATTCGCTACGAGGTCGTCGACAGCGTGGCCTGGCTGACGATCAACCGGCCCGAGGCGCGCAACGCGCTGAACAACGCTGTGCGCACGGGGCTTTTCGACGCGGTACGCCGCTTCAATGACGACGACGCGGCGAAGGTGCTCGTCCTCACCGGCGTGGGCGATAAGGCGTTCTGTGCCGGCGGGGACTTGAAGGAGATGGCGCACAACGCGCTCAAGGTTCCGCCGAAGGACTTCGCTCCGCAGTTCGGCCGCAACATCGATGTCGCGAAGCCGACGATCGCGGCCGTCAACGGTGTCGCTTTCGCCGGGGGCTTCCTGCTCGCGCAGCAGTGCGACCTGGTCGTGGCTGCCGAACACGCGACCTTCGCCGTCAGCGAGGTCAAAGTCGGCCGCGGGTCGCCCTGGGCGGCACCCCTGTCCTGGCTGGTGCCTCCGCGCATCGCCATGCAGATCCTGCTGACCGGCGAGCCGATCACCGCCGAGCGCGCCCACCAGGTCGGCTTGGTCAACGAGGTGGTGCCAGCCGATCAGTTGCGCGAGCGTACCCAGCAGTTGGCGCTCAGCATCGCCGCGAACGCACCGCTATCGGTGCTTGCGTCCAAGCGCACCGTGTACCTCTCGGCACAGCACCCCCTCGCCGCCGCCTACGACCTGGCCGACGAGATATGGGAGCCGGTCTATCTGAGCGACGACGCGCAGGAAGGCCCTACGGCGTTCCGCGAGAAGCGCGCACCACAGTGGAAGGGACGCTGACATGGCGGTGACCATGCAGTCGGTAATCGTCGACATCGAAGCCGAAACGGCCGCGTTGCGCGAACTCATCGCACCGCTGCCCGAAGGTCCGCGCGGCTGGGACGCGCCGACTCCGGCCGTGGGCTGGGCGATCCGCGACCAGATCAGCCATCTGGCGTTCTTCGACGACGTGGCGGTGCGCTCGGCCACCGACCCCGACGGTTTCAGCAGCGACTACCTGCCGATGATGGCCGACGGAAGCATCTCACCCGACGTCATCGCTGAGCGCTACCGTCAAATGCCGGCTGCCGACCTGCTCGCGTGGTTCGACACGTCGCGTGCAGCCCTCGTTGCGGCGTTCGCGGACATTGCCCCGGCGACCCGCCTGCCGTGGTTCGGGCCGCCGATGAGCGCGGTCTCGTCGCTGACAGCGCGACTCATGGAGACCTGGGCGCACGGCCAGGACATCGTCGACGCGCTCGGCGCGACCCGCGAGGCCACGGCACGGCTGCGGCACGTGGCCCACATCGGGGTGGGTGCGCGCGCTTTCAGCTACCTGGCCAACGGTCTGGACCTCCCCGCGGACCCGGTACGCGTCGAGCTGACCGCTCCGGACGGCAGCGTCTGGACGTGGGGGCCAGCCGACGCCGCCAACCGCGTGAGCGGGCCGGCGCTGGACTTTTGCCTGTTGGTGACCCAACGCCGCCACCGCGACGACACCGCTTTGGTCGCCGACGGACCGCTGGCCGACCAGTGGCTCGCGATCGCCCAGGCCTTCGCGGGGCCCCCTGGCGGCGGGCGCGTGGCGGGCCAGTTCGCAGGGGGGCAGCGGTGAGCGTCCCGGTCCGCATCGGCAACTGCTCCGGCTTTTACGGCGACCGCATCGCCGCAGCCCGCGAGATGGTCGAGGGCGGTCCGATCGATGTCCTGTGCGGTGACTATTTGGCCGAGCTGACCATGCTCATCCTGGCCAAGGCCCAGGCCAAAGACCCGTCCGGCGGGTACGCGCGGACTTTCCTCACCCAAATGGAACAGGTGCTGGGCACCTGTCTCGATCGTGGCATCAAGGTCGTCGCGAACGCGGGCGGGCTCAATCCCGCCGGCTTGGCCGCCGCGTTGCGCGAGCTGTCCGCACGTCTCGGCCTCACCGCGCGCGTCGCGCACGTCGAGGGCGACGACCTACGTGGCGGCCTCCACGCAATCACGCCGCCCGTCGGCGACATCAAACCGGTATCGGCCAACGCCTACCTCGGCGCCTGGGGCATCACCGAGGCGCTGCGTTCGGGCGCCGACGTCGTCGTGACCGGCCGGGTCACCGACGCATCCCTGGTGGTCGGTCCAGCCGCCTGGTGGCACAGCTGGGCGCCCGAGGACTGGGATCGGCTCGCGGGCGCGGTCGTCGCCGGGCACGTGATCGAGTGCGGCCCTCAGGCGACAGGCGGCAACTACGCGTTCCTCGACGAGATCACCGACCGCCGCTACCCGGGGTTTCCGATCGCCGAGGTCGCCGAGGACGGCTCTTCGGTGATCACGAAGCATCCCGGCACGGGAGGATTGGTCTCAGTCGGCACGGTCACCGCCCAGCTGCTCTACGAGATCGCTGAACCTGCCTACCTCGGCCCCGACGTCGTCGCCCACTTCGACACCATCCGGCTGGCTCAACAGGATGAGCACCGCGTCGCGATCAGCGGTACGAAAGGCAGTCCGCCGCCGGACACGTTGAAGGTGGCGTTGAATGAGGTGGGCGGCTTCCGTAACACGATGACCATGGTGCTCACCGGCCTCGACATCGAGGCCAAGGCGGCCTTCGCCGAACAGCAGCTCTTCGACGTTCTCGGCGGACGCGACGCCTTCGACGAAGTCGACGTGAGGCTGTTGCGTTTCGACGTCTCCGATGCACCGACGAACGAGCAAGCCTGCGCGCACCTGCGTGTGACGGTCAAGGACGCCGACCCGCGCAAGGTGGGCCGAGCATTCTCCGGCGGGGTCATGGAGATCGCCCTGGCCGGTTTCGCCGGCTTCCACACCACCACGCCACCGTCCTCGGAGACCGCCTTCGGCATCTACCGGCCGGCCTACGTTGCGCGCTCGGCCCTCACGCACGTACTGGTCGACGCCGACGGCACACGGCACGAGATCCCCGACCCGCCGACCGGTGCCGTCCCGCCGGCTGGGATTGCCCCGCCCGCGAAGCTGCCGGTGCCGTCCGGGCCGACACGTCGTGCGCCGCTCGGGTCGGTACTCGGCGCGCGGTCCGGAGACAAGGGCGGCAACGCTAACCTCGGCCTGTGGGCACGGGATGACCCTGGGTACGCGTGGGCGCGCGACTACTTCAGCGTCGAGCGGCTGCGCACACTGCTCGGGCCGGAGACGGCGCACCTGCCCATCGAGCGCTTCGAACTGCCGAACTTGCGCGCCCTCAACGTGGTGGTGCACGGCTTGCTCGGTGACGGAGTGGCCTCCTCGACCCGGCCGGACGCGCAGGCCAAGGGGCTCGGGGAATATGTGCGGTCCCGCATGGTGGACATTCCCCAGTCGCTGCTCGTCACACACTAAATCCGGTGCGGGGCGCCGTCTACCTGCTGTGTAACCGCGCCGCTGAACAGCGCCGCAACGGCCGCGGCGGCCAGCATCGCCTCAATCGTCGCGTCGTCCAGCGACGCCGGCATGTACGCGGACGCGTTGAGCAATGACAGCACGGCGGCGACCAGGCCCTGTGCGCGCTCACGGTCCAGATCGCCCCGTGCTCGTACGAGCGCGTCGACCCAGAAGGACTCGTACCTGTGCTGTCGGCGTCGCAGGGCACGGGTCGCCAGCGGCGACAGCGAGCGGTGCTCGCGGGCGTAGACGGCCAACAGGCCGCGTCGTCGCGCGCCGAAGGCCGCGTGTAGGTCGACAAGGGCGTGCAGGACCTCCGTCGGTGTGCCGGCGTTGGTGGCGCGCCGGGCGCCAGCCAGCAGCTCAGTCATGGCGGCGTCGCATAACTCGCGCAGGATCGCGTCCTTGTTCTGAAAGTGCCGGTAGACGGCCGGCCCGCTCACCCCTGCTGCGGCACCGATGTCGTCGATGCCCACGGCGTGAAAGCCTTGCCGCGCGAACAGGTCGGCGGCGGCCTCGAGGAGCAGTTTGCGGCGCAAACCGGCCACTTTCAGGCCTCCTGTCGATTTGTGGTTACGTTGTTCGCCGTCCGATCCGCTGGGCCGGGCTGGGATCCTACCGGCGCTGGGGTTGCCTGCGTCGGCACCCGCCGCACCAAATCAAGGGAGGTGAACGAAACCGCTAGCCCCCGCCGATGCTGTCGCATCCTCTTCTCAGTTCATGATTTAGGGGCCCTGCTTCGAACCCGCGATGTGCAGCGGCACGACTCAGCGCAAAACGACTCCGCCCTCGATGCCCGTGAACTGCGCGCGCAGCTCGGTCTTGAGCAGCTTGCCGGTGGCGTTGCGCGGCAGTTCGGCGACGAAGTGCACGTCACGCGGACACTTGAAGTGCGCCAGCCGCTCCCGGCACCACGCCACGATCTCCTCGGCGCTCGGTGCCTGTGTTGCCGGGTCGGCGACGACGATCGCGACGACGCGTTCGCCCCACTTTGAGTCCTTGCCGCCGATCACGGCGGCGTCGAGTACCGCCGGGTGGCGGAAGAGAACTTGCTCGACCTCGATCGGGTAGACGTTCTCGCCGCCGGAGATGATCATGTCCTTCTTGCGGTCGACGAGGGTGATGAAGCCCTCGGCGTCCATGCGCCCGAGGTCGCCCGTGTGGAACCAGCCCCCGCGTAACGCCTCGGCGCTCGCCTCGGCCTTCATCCAGTAGCCGGTGAACACATTCGGGCCGCGCACGATCAGTTCGCCCACGGTGTCGGTCGCGACGTCGCGGTCGTCGTCGTCGACGATGCGGGCGTCGACATGCATTGCGACGCGGCCGATCGACCCGGCCCGCTTGCTGATGTTCTCGGCGTCTAGGACGGTCACCAGGGGAGCGGTCTCGGTCATGCCGAAGCCCTCGGTGAAGGGCACGCCTCGCTCGCGCATGAAGTCGATGACCGTGAGAGGGACGGGCGACCCGCCGCCCATGGCGAAACGCAGCGCAGACAGGTTGAAGGAGTCGAAGTCGGACACCTGTGTGAGAGCGGTCCACATGGCCGGCACCATGAACTGAACCGTGACGTGGTGGTCGGCCATCGCCTGCAGCGTAGCTCGCGGCTCGAAGGACGGCATGATGACGCTGGTGCCGCCGACGTAGAGCAGCGGCAGGGTGTGTACTCCCAGCCCGCCGATGTGGAACATCGGCGCCACCGCGACGGTGACGTCCTCGCCCCGCAGGCCGATGTCGGTGCCGAGGACGTTGATCGCGTTCCATAGCAGGTTGTCGTGGGTGAGGATCGCGCCCTTGGGTCGGCCCGTCGTCCCCGACGTGTACATGATGAACGCGGGGTCGCTGCCGTCGACGTCACCGTTGAGCGGTTCGAGCGCGGCGCCCGAGACGACGTCTTCGTAGCCGAGCTCGCCCGGCGCCGGCACCCCACCGGCGCGCACGACATGGCGCACGCGGACTCCGGACTCGGTGACGGCGCTCCTGGCCTGCGCGGCGAACGGCTCGTGGAAGACCAGAACATCGGCGCCTGAGTCGGCCAGGATGTAGCCGATCTCGGGTCCGGCAAGGCGCACGTTGAGCGGAACTGCAAGTGCGCCCATTTTGGCGCAGCCCAGCAGCACCTCGATGAACTCGGTCGAATTGACCAGCAGCATCGCGACCCGATCGCCCTTGCGCACGCCGAGGGCGATGAGTGCGGCGGCGACCTGGTTGGTGCGCCGATCGAGGTCGGCGTAGGTGATGTGCGCGCCGTTGCTGATCAACGCGGTGCGCCCGCCGTTGAGGAAGGCGCGCCGGGTCACCCACTGACCGATGCCGAGTTTCATGCGATTCCCTTTCATTCCGCGGCGACTCAGTAGGACGCGGGCAGTTTCAGGCTGTGCTGCGCCACGAAGTTGAGGATCATTTCGCGGCTGATCGGCGCGGTGCGCATGAGCCGGGCCGGACCCCACAACGTGGCGAGGCCGTACTCGGTGGCCATGCCGTTGCCGCCGTGGGTCTGAATCGCCTGGTCGAGCGCCAGGATGCCCGCCTCGGCTGCGGCATATTTCGCCATGTTCGACGCCTCACCCGACCCCGGATCGCCGGCGTCGTGCAGGGCGGCGGCACGCTGAGTCATCAACCGGGCCAGCTCAACCTGGATCTTGGCGTGGGCGAGCGGGTGCGATACGCCCTGGTGCGAGCCGATCGGCGCTCCCCACACGTGGCGGTTGCGGGCGTAATCGGCGGCTTTATCCAGCGCGTAGCGACCGATGCCGTTGCCGAGCGCCGCCCCCATGATTCGCTCCGGGTTCAGGCCCATGAAGACCTGGCGCAGGCCCTCGTTCTCCGCGCCGATAAGGTTGGCGGCCGGCACGCGGACGTCATCGAAGAATAGAGTGAACTGCTTCTCTGGAGTGACCGCCTGCACCGGGATGAGTGACTTGGTGAGCCCGCGGACATCGGTGGGCACGACGAGCAAGCTGAGTAGTCCGCGACCACTGTCGTTGGTAGACGTTCGGGTGACGACCAGGATCGCTTCGGCTTCGTCGACACCAGAAATGTAGTACTTGGTGCCGTTGATGACCCAGTCGTCGCCGTCGCGTTTCGCGGTCGTGGAGATGTTGTGCGAGTTCGAGCCCGCGTCCGGCTCGGTGATCGCGAATGCCATGATCGTCTCGCCGCTGGCGATGCCCGGCAGCCACTGCTGCTTGAGTTCCTCACTGCCGAATGCCTGGATGATCGTGCCGCAGATGGTCGGCGAGACGACGGTCATCAGCAGCGGGCAGCCCGCCGCGGCGAGCTCCTCACCGACGATCTGCATGTCGTAGATGCCGCCGCCGCCGCCGCCGTACTGCTCGGAAAGGTTCACCCCGAGGAAGCCCTGTTTGCCCACGGCCTGCCACAGCTCGGTGCTTTTCGCGCCGGCCAGCGACTTTTCCAGGTAGTACTCGTGTCCGAAGTCCTTGGCGATCTCGGCGACCGCCTTGCGCAGGTCCTGACGTTCCGCTGTCTCGTGCAATTCCATGACACTCCTCACATCGGTATCGACGCGCCACCGATCGGGAGCGCGCCGGGTTGATTAGAGCTCGGTGGCGTCCGACGCCACTTCACCGCCGTCCACCGCCTCGACCACGGCGAGGACGTCACCGCTCGAGACCTGATGGCCGACCTGGACCGGCAGGGCGTTCAGCACCCCGTCAATCGGGCTCGCGACGGTGTGCTCCATCTTCATCGTCTCCAGGACGACAAGGGTTTGGCCCGCCGAGACCGTCTCGCCCTCGGCGACTGGCAGTCGGACCACCGAACCCGGCATCGGCGCGGTGAGCGACCCGGGCGGGTTCAGAGTGCTCGGGTCGACGAAGCGTGGCGCCAGCCGCAGGGCGGAGTAGCCGGCGACCGAGTCGAGGTGGGCAACATCGCCGTCGAGGACGACATCATAAGTGCGGCGCACCCCGTCGACGCGCAGCACCACCCGCTCGCTACTGCCCTCGACAACCTCGACGTCGGCCAACGGCTCGTCGTCGACCTGCAGGCAGGTCCCTGTCGAACCTAACGTGTACCCGACGCGCACTTCGCGCCCACCCTGGGTCTGCCAGGTTGTGGTCTGCGGCTGCGAAGGGTTGTTGCGCCAGCCGGCGGGCAACGTGGCCTGCAGAGTTGCGACGGCACGCCGCGCGGCCACCCCGGCCACGGTCGCCGCGACGGCGTGCAGGCGCTCGGACTGCGTGTCTGGGAGGGCAGCGCCGAGTTGGGCGACGTCGTGTCGGTCAAGGAACCCAGTGTCGGTGCCCCGCCCGGCGAACTCGTCATGGCGCAGGACGCGAACAAGCAGGTTGCGATTGGTGGTCACGCCGTGAATACGGGCGCCGGCTAGCGCCGCCGAGAGGCTGGCAAGTGCCTCGTCGCGCGTTGGTGCCCACGCGATGACCTTGGCCAGCAGCGAATCGTAGTAATGACTGATGACCGAACCGGCACGAAAACCCGAGTCAACCCGCACGCCGGCAAGCGCCGGGACATCCAAGGTGCGCAGGGTGCCGGTACAGGGCCGGTAGTCATCGGCCGGATCCTCGGCGCACAGACGGGCCTCGACCGCGTGACCGCGAATTCGCGGGTTGTGCATCTCCTCAGGCAGCGGGCGGCCCATGGCTACGAGCAGCTGGGCACGCACCAGGTCGAGGCCGGTGATCAGCTCGGTCACCGGGTGCTCGACCTGCAGCCGGGTGTTCATCTCGAGGAAGGCGAAGGAGTCGGCTTTGCCATCCTGAGCGGCGTCGTAGACGAACTCGACCGTCCCGGCGCCTACGTAGCCGACGGCGCGCGCGGCGGCGATGGCGGCCTCGCTCATCCGAGCGCGCAACGCGTCGTCGACGACCGGTGACGGCGCCTCCTCGATCACCTTCTGGTGTCGACGCTGCACGGAGCACTCGCGCTCGAACAGAGAGACGACGTTTCCGTGCGTGTCGGCCATGATCTGGATCTCGACGTGGCGTGGGCGCTGGACGTAACGCTCGAGGAAGACGGTGCCGTCGGCGAACGCTGCGGCGGCCTCACGCGAAGCGGAGGTGACCGCTTCGTCGAGCTCGTCCGGCGACGCGACAATGCGCATGCCTCGGCCACCGCCGCCAGCGCTGGCCTTGACCAGCACGGGGTAGCCGACGTCGGCGGCCAGCTTCGCCAGCTGCTCGGCCGATAGCCCCGTCGTGTCGCCACCGGGCAGCACAGGCACCCCCGCGTCGGACATCGTCTTCTTGGCCTGCAGCTTCGAGCCCATCGCGTCGATCGCCCCGGGCGGCGGACCGATGAAGACGAGGTCGGCGGCGGCACAGGCGCGCGCGAACCCGGCGTTTTCCGAAAGGAAGCCGTAGCCGGGGTGTACTGCGTCCGCGCCGGTGAGCGAGGCAGCGGCGATGATCCGGTGGATGTCGAGGTAGGTCTCGGCGGCAGACGAGCCGGGAAGGTGCACGGCCTCGTCGGCGTCGGCGACGTGCCACGCGTCGGCGTCGGCGTCGGAATAGACCGCGACGGTGGCGATCCCGAGATCGCGGCAAGTGCGGAACACCCGCAGCGCGATCTCGCCACGGTTGGCGACCAGGACCTTGCGGATCTTGGGCATCGCCATCACATCCGGAACACGCCGTAGCCACGCTGGCCACGGACCTCGCCGTTGTGGATCACCGACAGGCAAAACCCGAGAACGGTCCGCGTATCGCGGGGATCGATGATCCCGTCGTCGTAAAGTCGGCCGCTGTTGGCCAGTGCGACGGATTCGCGCTCGATCTGTTCCTCGACGGCGGCGCGCATCTGGGCGTCGGCCTCCTCGTCGAAGGGCAGCCCGCGGTCGGCGGCGGACTCGCGCGCCACGATGGACAGCACTCCGGCCAGTTGCGCCGGACCCATCACGGCCGACTTCGAGTTAGGCCAAGCGAATAGGAAACGCGGCGAGTACGATCGCCCGCACATGCCGTAGTTCCCGGCACCGTAGGACGCACCCATGGTGATGGTCACGTGGGGGACCGTGCTGTTGGATACGGCGTTGATCATCTTGGCGCCGTCCTTGATGATGCCGCCCTGTTCGTACTCGGCACCGACCATGAAACCGGTGGTGTTCTGCAGGAAGATGAGGGGGGTGTCGATCTGATTTGCCAGTTGGATGAACTGCGAACCTTTCTCGGCCTCCTCACTGAACAGGATGCCCCGTGCGTTTGCGAGGATGCCGACCGGGAAGCCGTGGATCGAGGCCCAGCCGGTGACGAGTGACGTGCCGTAGAGAGGTTTGAACTCGTCGAAGGCCGAGCCGTCGACCACTCGGGCGATGACGTCGCGGGGGTCGAAGGGCACCTTCGGATCGACGGAGGCGATGCCGAGCAGCTGATCGGGGTCGTGCACCGGTGGGTGCGGCGGCGTGGTGGGTCCGGGGCCGTTCTTCCGCCAGTTGAGCCGCGCCATGATGCGACGGCCGATGCGGATCGCATCCTGCTCGTCCTCGGCCATGTAATCGGCCAGCCCCGAGGTGCGGGCGTGCATGTCGGCGCCGCCGAGCGACTCGTCATCGGAGACCTCGCCCGTGGCCATCTTGACCAGCGGCGGACCGCCGAGGAACACCTTGGAACGGTTGCGCACCATCACGACGTAGTCGCACATGCCCGGGACGTACGCACCTCCCGCGGTCGAGTTGCCGAAGACCAAGGCCAGTGTCGGCAGCCCCGCTGCGCTGTGCTGGGTCAAGTCGTGGAACAGCTGTCCGCCGGGCACGAAGATCTCTGCCTGTGTGGGCAGGTCGGCGCCGCCAGATTCGACGATGTTGATGATGGGCAGTCGGTTCTCCCGCGCGATGGCCATGCCGCGGAACACCTTGCGGAAGGTATAAGGGTTCGATGCGCCGCCGCGGACGGTGGGGTCGTGGGCGATGATCATCGACTCGATGCCCTCGACCACGCCGATGCCTACCACCACGCTACCGCCGACGGGGAACTTACTGCCCCAGGCGGCGAAGGGGCATAGTTCGAGGAACGCCGTGTCGGGGTCGAGCATCAGCTCGATGCGCTCGCGGACAAGCAGCTTGCCCCGCTTATGGTGGCGCGCAACGTATTTCGCGCCGCCGCCGCCGTTGACCAGCGCCAGTTGCTCCGCGATGGTGTCGAGTTGCGCGCTCAGTCCTTCGCGGTTCTTGAGATAGCCGGGCGCGGTGTCGTCGACCCGATCGGGCAGGACCTGTACCAAAAGTTTTCCCTCCGGGCGAGCATCGACGTCGATCTGCTAGGCGCTGATGTTAGCCGCAATTAACATCAGGTGACAACCGCGGCAGGCCGGGCGTCAGATTTGTTTCCCGCGCCGCGATTCCGTCGAATCGCGATGGACGAAGCGGTGCGCTGCGCTGCAGATCGAGCGATCGTGTCGGCGGCAACTGAATACTGACCAGAGCGCGGCAACTGAATTTTGACCAGCTTCCTAGAGACCCTGGGTTCGGGTGAGCCAGGGAGGAAGCGAGTGTTGAGCGTGGAGGACTGGGCAGAGATCCGGCGGTTGCGCCGGTCGGAGCAGTTGTCGATTTCTGAGGTGGCGTGGGTGATGGGGGTGGCACGCAACACGGTGAAGTCGGCGTTGGCCTCCGACCGCCCGCCGAAGTATCAGCGCGAGCGGGTGGGGTCGGTGGCTGATGAGGCCGAGCCGCGGATCCGGGAGCTGCTGAGCGCGTATCCACGGCCACGGCGCTGCCGGTGATGACGATGGTATGTGGGTATTCCCGATGGGCATCAGCGTTGTTGATCCCTACCCGCAGTGCCGAAGATCTGTGCCGCCGGTGGTAACACCTTTCGGTACTGGGTGTTGTTCCTCGGGTGTTTGTCTGGGACGGAGAGGGTGCGGTCGGGCGCTGGCGGGCGCGGATGCCCGAGTTGAGCACGGCATGCCAGGCGTTCCGCGGAACGGTGGCGGCCAAGGTGGTGATCTGCAAGCCCGGTGATCCCGAAGCCAAGGGGCTAGTGGAGCGCTTTCACGACTACCTGGAACGGGCATTCCTGCCGGGGCGGGTGTTCACCAGCCCGACGGACTTTAACGCCCAGCTCGGTGAGTGGTTGGTTATCGCCAACCACCGCCAGCATCGAGTGTTGGGGTGCCGACCGGCAGACCGGATCGAGGCCGACAAGGCCGCGATGCTGCCGCTATCGCCGGTGGAACCGACTACCGGGTGGCGGACCCATGCCCGGCTGCCGCGCGATCACTACGTGCGTCTCGACGCCAACGACTACTCGGTGCACCCCGCTGCGGTGGGCCGGCACATCGAGGTCGTCGCCGACCTGGCGCGTGTGCGGGTATGGTGTGCCGGCCGGCTGGTCGCCGATCACGACCGGATCTGGGCCAAGCACCAAACGATCAGCGACCCGGCGCATCTGGCAGCGGCCAAGGCGATGCGCCGCAATCGGTTCGACGTGGTCACCCTGCCCACCCAGGTCGAGGTCCAGCAGCGGCCGTTGACCGACTACGACGCTCTGATCGACATCGACGGGCCGGTGGCGTGATGGCCCCCAAGACTGCGGCCACCCACCGCGATGTGACCGCCGAGCTGGCCTATCTGACCCGAGCGCTCAAGGCGCCCACCTTGCGCGAGGCCGTCGACAGGCTCGCCGAGCGGGCGCGGACTGAGACGTGGAGCTACGAGGAGTTCCTCGCCGCGTGTCTGCAGCGTGAGGTTTCGGCCCGCGAGTCCCACGGCGGTGAAGGCAGAATTCGGGCTGCGCGGTTCCCCTCGCGGAAATCGTTGGAAGAGTTCGACTTCGACCACGCCCGCGGCCTCAAACGCGACCTCATCGCCCATCTGGGCACGCTCGACTTCGTCACCGCACGCGACAACGTGGTGTTCCTGGGTCCGCCAGGGACAGGGAAAACACACTTGGCAATCGGGATCGCGATCCGCGCCTGCCAGGTTGGGCATCGGGTCTTGTTCGCCACCGCCAGCCAGTGGGTCGATCGGCTCGCCGCAGCCCATCACCGAGGCACTCTGCAGGCCGAGCTTGTCCGGCTGGCCCGTTACCCACTGCTGGTCGTCGACGAGGTCGGCTACATCCCCTTCGAGCCCGAAGCGGCCAACCTGTTCTTCCAGCTGGTGTCCTCCCGCTACGAACGGGCCAGCCTCATCGTCACCTCGAACAAGCCATTCGGCCGTTGGGGTGAAGTCTTCGGCGACGACGTCGTCGCCGCCGCCATGATCGACCGCCTCGTCCACCACGCCGAGGTCATCTCACTCAAAGGAGACAGCTACCGCATCAAAGACCGAGACCTCGGCCGCGTCCCCACGGTCACGGCCGACGAACAATGACCCCAGCTGGTCAAAATTCACTTGCCGGCAACTGATCAGTATTCAGTTGCCGTTGACAGATCGAAATAGACTTGCGGGAGCGACGGCACACAGGGCCCTTGCGAGGTCGTATCGAGTTCCTCGTCCGGCGCGTGTGGTCTACGGTCGCGATCTCGGGTGAACGCCAGCAGTGATTGTCAGCGTCGCGCCATGCGCCTCAGCCAACCGAGCCTGCATAACGCCGGGTCGGTCGGAATCTATCGGTTCTCGTCAACTGCGGCCAGCAGCGGAGCGGCCTGATCAGGTGCCTGCCCGAGGGTATACAGCCCGAGACTGCCGAGAAAACCCGCACCGTGCTCGATAAGCATTTCAGTCGAGAGGTTCAGTTGTCCGTCTATCCAGCGACGGAGTATCTCGAACAGGCCCCCGACACCGTAGGTAGCGGCGAGATCTGCGACTTGGAGCACATCGCTGGGTATATCGAGGTGCAAGCGGGCCTCTCTGAGGACCAGCTCCGCAAAATCGGTCATCAGTTCGCTTCGCAGTTGCCGAAGAAGGGGTTCCGCGCCCGATTCGACAAACAGTATGCGGGCCATGCTGGGATCGTTCTCGATCACCTGAACCAGGGCCTTGATCGGAGCGTAAGCGAGTTCTTGAGGCGCAACCGTGTCGTCCGGAATGGCGCTGGTTATCACCGCTTGGAAGGTGGCGGAGATCTTGGCAAATACCGCGCGCAATAGCGCGTCTCGGTCGCGAAACTGCTGGTAGAAGTACCGGCTCGTCACTCCTGACTTCGCACACACGGCGGTCACGGTGCACGCGGCAGCTCCATGGGTGCCCATGATTGAGACTGCGGCATCAATCAACATCACGCGGCGCTGCGCATCGCGTTGAGCTGCGGACAGCCCGCCATAAACACGTGCTGGACTCATGGCCTACAGTCTGGCAGTCTTATCTGACAAGGCATAAAGTCAGATACAACTTCGAGGAAGGACCTCAAATGTCGCAAGATCAAGCCCCGGCCAGGACCCGCGTGCTGCCAAAACCCAGGCGTGTTCGTTTTCCGATGCCGACCTCCACGAAGCGGCAACATTTTGTCGATGGCGACCTGGTGATGAGCCATTTCATCTCGGTGCTTTCTGCGACGTTCCCGGAAGGCGAGGATTTCTTCATCCGCTCGGTCAGGAACTTCCAGAGTTCCATCGACGATCCCCAATTGGAGACAGCGGTCAAGGGTTTCATCGGACAAGAGGCCACACATCGACACCAGCATCGTCTCCTCAACGAGCGACTCCAGGTCATGGGGTATCCGACCGCGCGAATCGACCGTCATGTCGCACGCCTGATCAAGCGATTGGAACGGCGCTTTTCGCCGGAAATGCGACTGTCCATGACCTCCGCGTTGGAGCACTACACCGCTACGTTGGCAGAAATCATTCTTACCAGCGAAGACGCCCAGAAGCTCATCGGACAGACTGAGGTTCGACCGATTCTGCTGTGGCATGCTTTCGAGGAGTCTGAGCACAAAGCGGTTGCCTTCGACGTCTATCGGCTCGTGGGAGGAACCGAGCGCACCCGTGTACGGGGCATGCGGATCGCTTCAGTAATTCTGTTCGGCGAACTCATTCTGCAGACTGCCCTGTCTATGGCCGCTGACAAAGCCTCGTATAACCCGGTCACGTTGGTGCGCAGTCTGTACCGCTTCAGTCGCACCCCGATGTTCACCGCCGATGCGCTGCGGCGATTCCGTTCCTACAACCGCCCGGGTTTCCATCCTGATGATTGGGACAGCGCCGCGGTCCTGGAGCGTTGGAGCAAAGAACTGTTCGACCAAAACGGTTCACAGAGAGTTATCGCTCAGTCGGGATAGCAAAGGTACGGAAGTCCGGCGACGCAGGATGCACCGTTCCTGCGTCGCTCCTTCCGAACAGGGTGTGACGCGCCGGTCGACTCACGGATTCGGTGCTCGGTAGCCGGAGAGACGGCGGTCGGACCCGCAAATGCCGTTCGCAGCGATCGCCACGGGGCTGGCGGGCCCTGTTGTGAGCCTCGATCAGTCGTTGACGATATAGCGTTGAGCCAGGGTTTCAGCAAGTCTGCTGGTGTGCGCGACCACTTCCTTCTCGGTCACCGCGAGCAAACCCGAGTGCCAGGCGGTGATGACTTCGACGAACCCCCCGACAGCGATCAAAGTGTCCATGCGAAGGGCCATCTCGTCGGCATCTTGTCGGAGGTGTGGCCGGCTTGCGTCAACGACCAACTGCGTTGCTTCCTGGAGCGCCACGGCGCGGCGGTCTTGCAGCGGTGAGCTACCTACGTGCTGAGCGAGGAGGATGTGTGCTCGGCCGGGATCGCGTGCGATCCCATCGACCACGATGGTGATCGCTGCGGTGATGGTTTCGATCGGCGGCCGATCCGCCCGTGCGTCGAACAGCGAGGAAACTTCTCCCAGCATGTCGTTGCGGACGCCATCCCACGCGGCAACGAGCAGCTCATCGCGCGTCTTGAAGTCCTCGTAGAAGTATCGATCGTTGAGCCCTGTGCGGGCGCATACTCCGCGCATAGTGACCGCGGCCCAACCGCTCTCACTCCAAATCTCGGTTGCGGCCTCGATCAATTGCTGCCGTCGTTCTGCGCGACGCTCGGCCCCGGTCCGACCACCCCAGCGCTTATTTCTCGACCGCACCTCTCCATCTTGACAAAGCGCTCGGTCCACGACAAAACTGGTGGCATGCGACACCAATGGTGGCTGGTGCCCCCAGATGAGACTTCCCCCACAGCAGACGTCAATGTCGCGACCCGAAAGGCAGACGAATGAGATTGCTGCCATTCGGCGGCGCACCAGGCAGAACGCACCGAGCCGATGCAGTCGTTACGGGCGCAGGAAGCGGTATCGGCCGCGCATTCGCCGTTGAGCTTGCACGCCGAGGCGGACGCGTGGTGTGCGCCGACAGAGATCCCGTCACCGCAAAAGAGTCGGCAGAGTTGGTGAGGCAGGCTGGCGGCGAGGGCTTCGACATCGCATGCGACGTCGCCGATCTTGAGCAGATCCGCAACCTCGCTGATGTGAGCGAAGACTGGTTCGGGAAGGCAGCGAGCCTCGTCATCAACAACGCCGGAATCGGTGCAGGCGGCAATCGCATCGGCGCGACGTCAATCGAGGACTGGAAAGCGGCGATTTCTGTCAACCTCTGGGGCGTTATCTACGGCTGCGAGACTTTTGTGCCTCGGCTCCGGAGCAATGGGCATGGCGGAGTCATCAATGTGGCGTCCGCAGCGAGCTTCGGCTCGGCCCCTCGGATGGCGGCATACAACGTCAGCAAGGCCGGAGTGCTCGCTCTATCGGAGACACTGGCGGCCGAACTGAGCGGTACTGACGTCAACGTCACAGTGCTTTGCCCCACCTTCGTGAAGACGAACATCGCCAATAATCCTCAAATCGACGAGGCGGCTGCACGACTCGCGACCAACCTGATGAAATGGACCGGCATTTCGCCCCAGCACGTTGCTCGAACGACGTTGAACGCGCACGATCGCGGACAAATTTATGTAGTACCCCAACTCGATGCCAAAGTCTTGTGGCAACTCAAGAGAGCCCTACCCGGTCCCTTTACACGCACGCTGGGCCTCGTGGAGCGCATGGCCTCATGGAACGATTCAGCCGAGTAGAGGAGCAGGGAAAATGGCTTTCGCATACAGCGACATGCTCGAGACAATCAAAAACAAGCAATGGGCTCTCGCCGATATCGATTGGGACGCCCCTGGCGCGGAACTGATCACCGATGAACAGCGTCCCACACTCAAGCAATTCATGTCCGACGTGGTGTGGATTGAGCATGTTGGAGCACGTGCCTTCGCCGCGATGGCTCCGAAGGCGCCATTCGAAGCGCTCGGAGACATTTACCGTTACTTTCACGCCGAGGAGCAGCGTCACGCCAATGCCGAACTTGCCCTGATGCGTCGCTGGGGCATGCTCGAGGAAGACGAGAAACCGGTCCCGAACAAGAATATCCGGCTGGTCATCGAATGGCTGGACCGTTATGCCGAAGCCCTTCCCCTGACCGTCATCGGGGCCGCGATCCCGGCACTGGAGACTGCGCTCGACGGAGCACTGCTGAAGTTTCTCCTCGATGAGGTTGACGACCCTGTGTGCGGGGAGGTGTTCAACAAGGTCAACAGCGACGAATCGCGGCATCTCGCGGTTGGCTTCCAAGTCTTGAATGACCTGGGCGCCAGCCCCATGCGAATCCACGCCATTCAAACTGCGGGTGCTCTGGTCGACCCGCGCATTCTCACCGGCGCGTTGCTGTATATCCCGCTCCTGACGCGCATGTTGATGAATCTCAACGCTATGGGTCTGTCCGAGGAGAAGTTATACAATGCAGTGACGCGGTATGCCAATGTCGGCGATCGGAGTGAGCACACGCGGAGGGTGCCCGGCTATCACATCTTGAAGGCGCACATGTCGTCTTCCATCAAGCGGTCCCAGCCTCTGCACTTCGTGTCTCAGCGCCTTGGCAATGCGATCGATGTCTTCCCTGTTCAGATTTTCGGCCGGCCCCCATCATGGACGGACGAACTGACCTACGAACCGGTGGCCAAATGACAGGCACCACCACGACGTTGATCGTCGGCGCCGGGTTCGCAGGTATCGGTACGGCGATCAGACTGCTTCAAGAGGGTACAGATGACTTCGTCATTCTGGAACGGTCAAATCGCGTCGGAGGCACCTGGCGAGACAATACTTATCCCGGTGCGGCCTGCGATATTCCCTCGCTTCTCTACTCCTACTCGTTCGAGCCGAATCCGGGCTGGACTCATACCTACTCGGGGAGCGCTGAGATCCTCGAATATATCGACACGATCGTCACCAAGTACGACCTTGCCCGGTTCATCCAGTTCGATACCGATGTAACCGCCTTGGAATTCGATGAGGGTGCCGGCATCTGGGTGGCCGACACGGCTGACGGAACGCGTTATCAAGCTCGTTCAGTCGTGATGGCCAGTGGACCACTTGCCGACGCCAGCTTTCCGGATATTCGGGGTATTGACTCGTACGAGGGAAAGAAGATCCACAGCGCTCGATGGGACCAGGGCTACGATCTCGGCGATAAGAGGGTTGCAGTCATTGGGACAGGCGCGAGCGCGGTGCAGATCATTCCTGAGCTCGTGAAGTCGGCTGCGTCGGTCAAAGTCTTCCAAAGAACGCCCGGCTGGGTGTTGCCCAGGGTGAACCTCAAGCATCCGGCTTGGGCGCGTTCGACCTTCAAACAATTGCCGGTGAGCGAACAGGCGCTCCGTTACGCCTGGTTCTGGGCTCACGAAGTGATGGCAGTGGGTATGGTCTGGAACACCGCTGCGACGTCAGCGATACAACTGGCGGCGAAGGCTCATCTCCGTCGGCAGGTGAAAGACCCCTGGTTGAGACGTCAGTTGACGCCCCATTTCAGACCTGGCTGCAAACGTATGCTCATGACCAGCGATTATTACCCTGCGCTACAGTCGGATAACTGTAAGCTGATCAGCTGGCCCATCGCCACACTGTCACCCAACGGTGTTCGAACCGCCGACGGTGTCGAGCACGAGGTGGACTGCATCGTTTTTGCCACCGGCTTCGATGTGTGCAAACGTGGCACCCCGTTCCCGATTAGCGGCCTCGGTGGTCGGAAGCTTGGGGACGAATGGTCTCAGGGGAGATACGCCTTCAAGAGCGTGAGCGTGGCCGGCTATCCGAACTTGTTCTTCACTTTCGGACCGAATTCCGGGCCAGGCCACAACTCGGCGCTCGTATATATGGAGGCAGCAATTGACTACATAGTCAAGGCGATCAAACTCCTTCAGCAAAATGACATCGGTACTTTGGATGTGAGGGAGGATCGCCAGGGCCGCTATCACTCCGAAATTCAGCGCCGCCTTCGACGAACGACATGGAATTCGGGGTGCAGCAGTTGGTATCTGACCGAGGACGGCTACAACGGCACGATGTACCCGGGTTTCGCGACCCAGTTTATGAGAGAACTTTCCCGCTTGGATCCTCGTGATTATGTGATCACCCGGCGCGATGATACACACCTCCGGCTGACGCAATAACTCTGAATCTGAACTGAGAAGGCTGACCGTCAGAACGGTGAAATTGAGCAATGGATCGTAAGTTTGACCCAGATCACGAAATTATCATCATTGGAGCTGGATTTTCTGGCATCGGTTGCGGCATTAGTTTACTAAAGGCGGGTTTTACCGATTTTTTGATGGTTGACGACGCCGACGGCGTCGGAGGTACGTGGCACTGGAACACCTATCCCGGTATCGCTGTCGACATACCGTCGTATAGTTATCAATTTTCATATGAAATGCGCCCCGACTGGTCGCGTACATACGCCCACGGCAACGAGCTCAAAGGCTATGCGGAGCAATGCGTTGAAAAGTACAAGCTTGGAGACCATATTCGTTTCAATACAACCATCACCGCAGCTTGCTTTGACGAAAATGCAACATTTTGGCGTCTGACGACCGCAAAAGGTGAGGAGATCACCGCACGCTTCGTGGTCAATTGCTCCGGCGTTCTCAGTCGGCCGAAATGGCCTGAAATCCAGGGTGTGCGAGATTTCGCCGGCGTCACTCTGCATACGGCTAGGTGGGACGACTCCGAAGATCTCAGCGGGAAGAGGGTTGCTGTAATCGGTACTGGTGCGTCAGCCGTGCAACTGATACCCGAAATCGCAAAAAAAGCAGAGAGTCTGACGGTCTTTCAGCGAACTCCAATTTATTGTTTGCCGAAGCCAGACTTCCCCATACCGACGTGGGCTGGAAGGCTTCTACATTTCCTGCCAGGGGCGCAATTGGCGACCCGGACCGCGAGCCAGGCGTTCGTAGAAATCACTTTCCCAATCGCCGCTCACTTTCATACGGTGATACCGTTCGCCGATGTCATGGAGAGCGCCGCAAAGCGGTACATGCGGCGTGAAGTCCATGACCCGACGACGAGAGAACAACTCATTCCGCGCTACTCGTTGGGCTGTAAACGACCCAGCTTCCACAATTCCTATCTCGCAACGTACAACCGGTCCAACGTTTCGCTCGAGACGAGCGGCATAACCCATATCGACCATGCATCCGTCCATTCTCGAGACGGCAAAGCTCATCCCATTGACGTCTTGATCCTGGCCACCGGCTTCAAAGTGATGGAGTCGGGCAACATGCCAACGTACGTGTTGAAGGGACGCGGCGGGCTGGAGCAGGCCACATGGTGGGACGAGCATCGACTGCAGGCCTTCGAAGGGGTCAGTGTCCCCGGATTCCCCAATCATTTCAACATCTTCGGTCCCTACGGCTACAACGGTTCCTCCTACTTCACGCTGATCGAGGCGCAGAGTCGGCACATCGTCCGCTGTCTTCGTCGTGCGCGGGCACTGGGTGCGAACCTCGTCGAGGTTAAGAAGGAGGCGAATGACCGTTACTTCGCCGAAGTGCTGAGTCGTCGTCACAGGCAGGTTTTCTGGCAGCCGAGCTGTTCCGGTGCCAATAGTTACTACTTCGACAAGCACGGCGACGTTCCACTGCGTCCCTCAACGACTTTTGAGACGTATTGGCGAAGCTGCACCTTTCGCCTCTCGGATTACCAATTCGAGAATCGGGCCGAGGTAGTGGGTGCCCGATGACCAGGATGGATGCCCCCGACTGGCAGCCCAGTCTTGCCAGTCATCTCGTCGCGATGTCCTCGCGAACCACGCTGCGGCCACTGGCGCAGCTGATGCCATCAAACGCCTACGGACTTGCGGTGATGGATCGCGTGCTCCGAACAGCGCTCGTAGCCTCACGGCCTCGGCGCGGCGTCACAGTGCGCAAGGTTGACACTGTATTCGCCGGAGGCCCGGTTCGTGGGGACTGGATCACCACGCCTGCCATTAATCCGCATGCCAACCCTTTGCTGTACATCCACGGCGGCGCCTATTCTATGTGCTCGCCGGAGACGCACCGCGGTCTTCTCGGTGAACTCGCCTCGGCGAGCGGGCGCCCCATCTTCGCAGTGAAGTATCGTCTTGCCCCGCGGTATCCCTATCCCGCAGCCGCGGACGATGCGCTGAATGCGTATCGCTGGCTTACCAGCGGAGGGTCCCCGGGTTCTTGTCAGCGCACCGTCGCGGTTGCCGGAGATTCAGCGGGCGGGCAGCTCACGATGGCCACGGCCTTGGGCGCACGTGCAGTTGGATTGCCGCTCCCTGATGCGATGCTGCTGATGTCTCCCGTCCTGGATCTCAGGTGCGAACTTGCCAGAGCGCGTGAACTTCGCCGCCGGGATCCTTTTGCCTCCGCTCAATCAGCGGCGCGCGCTCTTGACCTCTACGTAGGTGGCGCAGATCGCGGAGATCCGCGCCTGAGCGTGCTTGACGCGGACCTCACCTCGATGCCGCCGATCCTCATTCAGGTGGGCGGGAGAGAAATGTTGATCGATGACTCGCGCCGTCTCGCCGAGCGACTTCAATCAGCTGGATCCCACGTCGAGATCCAGGTCTACCGGGGACAGATCCATGTATTCCAGGCTATGTTCCGGATTCTTCCCGAAGCCCGAGACGCGATTCATCGAGCGGGACGCTTCCTTGAAGCCTCGGGAGTCAGGTGAAAGTGTCCGAACAGGCAATGCTCCTACACCTACACCACCTCCACCGCCGCAGCGTGAAGTCAGTCGTCTCTGCCTCATGAGCAGCAACTTCGCGACGGCCTGTCGCGCATACGATCCGTCGATCGTGATCATCGGGGCCGGCTTCGCCGGGGTTGCGATGGCCCACCGGCTGAAGAAGGACGGGTTCACGAACTTCACGATCCTGGAAAAGGCTGCAGACATCGGGGGTGTTTGGCGTGACAACACCTATCCGGGAGCGGCCTGCGACGTGCCGTCAGCGTTGTACTCACTCTCGTACAAGCCCAATCCTCGTTGGTCACGGCGATATGCCGAGCAACCCGAGATACTCAAGTACCTCCAACAACTCGTGGAGAGTGGCGGACTGGCCGCGCATCTGCGTACCCAGACCGAAGTTGTCGCAATGACCTTCGATGACCAGCTCGGGCGTTGGACCCTGGTTACGAACTCGAACGAGACAATAACCTGCGATGTCGTCGTCTCGGCCGTGGGTCAGCTCTCCTTGCCCCACGTACCCGTTATTGCCGACGCAGACACCTTCCAGGGGCCGCGCTTTCATTCGGCGCGTTGGGACCGATCGGTTTCGCTTCGCGGCAAGCAAGTAGCCGTCATCGGCACAGGAGCTAGTGCCATCCAATTCGTGCCACACATCGCCCAGGAGGCGGAGCATGTCACGCTATATCAGCGCACGGCTCCGTGGATCTTGCCGAAGTGGGACAGCAGGTATGGAGTCGTTCACCGCTGGGTGATCGGATTATTGCCGATGGCGCTGCGCCTCGAGCGTTTCGCGGTATGGCTAATTTTCGAGTTGCTCGCTGTGACGCTAGTCGACGCGAAGCCCCTCTCACGCGTCCTCGGTGCGATCGCGCGCCGCCACCTACATCGGCAGGTTGCTAGCCCATCTTTGCGCGAGCAATTGATGCCTTCGGACGCGCCAGGGTGCAAGCGAGTGCTGTTCTCGAATGATTACTATCCAGCAATCGCGAGTGATCGCGTGTCGTTGGTGCCGAAGGCTATCGCAGAGCTCTGCGACAACGGTGTCAAGACCGTGGATGGAGAGTTTCGTCCTGCAGATGTCGTGATCTACGGAACCGGGTTTCGCGCCACCGATTTTCTCGCCCCGATGTCCGTGCGCGGCTCTCGCGGAGTCTCCTTGGCCGAGGTGTGGAAGACCCAGGCGTACGCATATCTGGGCATCACTGTCCCCATGTTCCCGAACCTGTTCCTGCTTTACGGTCCCAACACCAATGTGGGCTCGGGGTCGATCCTCTACATGATCGAGTCACAAGTCCGTCACATCGCAACGCTCATCAAAGCCGTGGCTGCTCATCCGGGTCATGCGATCGATGTCAGGACGGAGAGCGCGCAACGCTACAACACGCGCTTGAGAAGGCGACTACGGAGGTCGGTGTGGGCGCTGTGTACGAGCTGGTATCGAACCTCGAGCGGGGAAATCCCGACGAACTGGCCGGGGCCTACCTTGGTTTATCGACTCCTTACCCGGAAGCCGCACAGCGGCGATTACGTCTTGAGAAACGTCGGGCGTCTAAAGGTCGGAGACCCTGCAGAACCGAGCCTGGCCGACTAAGGGCACGAGACGCACACTTAACCGCTAGGCCAATAATGTCTAGATATTGACATCAATGGCATCTTTGTAAAGACTGGTGGACGCCCGTCAAAGCGGCCCAGCGTCCAGGAGGAACCATGACGAATCACCTTCTCGCACCTGCGCACCACGTGAAGGAGCGGTTGTCCTCTGTGATCATGGTCCCCGCGCCTCACGCCGTCGACGACAGATGGCGTCGATGGAGCCGGGACTGGCCGGTTCGTGAACTGGCACCGGCACCCGCGGGCAGTGGATTGAAAGCCGTCCGGGGGGATGCCGGACTGCCCTTCGTGGGTCACACGCTCGACTACATCCGATTCGGCTCGGATTTCAGTCGAGAGCGCTACGACCGTCTGGGTTCGGTGTCGTGGATGGGCGCGTTCGGCACCAAGATGGTGGTCATCGCCGGCCCTGACGCCACTCGAGAGGCGTTCACGAGCGAAGCGAAGGCATTCTCTCAGGATGGCTGGTCCTTCCTGATCGACGCCTTCTTCCATCGCGGTTTGATGCTCATGAGCTTCGACGAGCACTTGATGCACCGGCGCATCATGCAGGAGGCGTTTACGCGTCCGCGCCTGACCGGATACGTCGAACAGGTAACGCCATGCGTTCGCTCGGCAGTGCCTGCGTGGCCGGTGGGCCCGTCGGTTCGAATCTACCCACTGTTGAAGGAACTCACCCTCGACATCGCTACCGACGTCTTCATGGGCGGCCGCGGCAAGGACGAGAGCGATGCTGTCAACAAGGCGTTCGTCGCTACGGTCCGGGCGGCGAGTTCCCTTGTGCGTGCTCCGCTTCCGGGAACCAGATTCCGCGCTGGTGTGCAAGGGCGGCGCGTTTTGGAGGACTACTTCTTCCGGCATCTGCCGGCCGCGCGAGCCGGTGAAACGGAGGATCTGTTCGCTGCTCTCTGTCAAGCCACGACCGAAGACGGGGAGCGGTTTTCCGACGAGGATGTGGTGAATCACATGATCTTCTTGATGATGGCGGCCCACGACACATCGACGATCACCACCACAGCGGTCACCTATTTCCTTGCCAAGTATCCGCAGTGGCAGGAGGCTGCGGCTGCGGAAGCCGCGGCCATCGGTGACGGGTTGCCGGACATCGAGGCCCTGGAGAAGATGACGGTCATCGACCGCGTGATCAAGGAAGCGCTCAGACTGCTTGCACCTGTTCCGCTGGTGATGCGCAAGACGGTTCGAGATGTCGCCATCGATGGATATCACATCCCCTCGAACACGTTATGCGCTATAACGCCTGCCGTGAATCACTTCGATCGAACGATCTGGAATGATCCGGAGCGGTTCGATCCCTCACGTTTCGACGAGCCTCGGCGCGAAGACCAACACCACCGATTCGCCTGGGTTCCGTTCGGAGGTGGAGCGCACAAGTGCATCGGCATGCAATTCGGGACGCTCGAGGTCAAAGCAATCCTGCACAGGATGTTGCGTTCGTTCACTTGGAAGGTTCCGGAGAACTATCACGTCCGATGGGACAACACCTCGCTGCCCATTCCGGTGGACGGACTTCCGTTGGAGATGAAGCGCCGATGACCGTCGACCACAGCCCCTACCTCGAACCCACGGAGTTTCTTGACTGGCAACAAGATTCGGTACGTGACTTCGTGTCATCGGCGATCCGTGGTGCCTGCGGCGACACCGAGAAGGCCATCGCCATCGTCACCGCGGTCCGTGACTCCATTTGGTACGACCCCTACACGGTGACCGACAACCCGCACGCGTATCGCGCCAGCACCGTCGCGACCGCAGAACGGGCCTACTGCGTCCCGAAGGCCGTGCTCTTGACTGCAGCGTGCCGAGCGGCGGGAATCCCGGCGCGGCTGGGGTTCGCCGACGTCCGAAACCACCTCCAGACCAAGGCATTGCGCGAGCGGATGGGGGGTAGCGACGTTTTCGTCTACCACGGCTACAGTCTCATGTTCGTCAACGGTGCGTGGGTAAAGGCCACCCCGGCGTTCAATCGCGAGCTGTGCGCACGCTTCGGTGTCTCGCCGATCGAATTCGACGGCCGTAGCGACGCGCTACTCCATGGTTTCACCGCTGACGGCACCCAGCACATGGAGTATCTGCGCGACCGGGGAGCCTACGACGATCTACCCCTAGCAGACATCCTGCAAGCACTGAGAACGCATTACGGCACATTCATCGATCAGCCGAACAGCCGTCCCGACCTCTTCGCCTGAAAGGGCACTACACGATGCAAAGCACAATGCAAAATGTTCCGCTCACGGTGTCGGCGATCGTCCAGCATGCGGCAGCCATACACGGTGATAGCGAGGTCGTCACTCCGACCGGAAATGGATATCGGAGAACGCCTTACCGCATTGTGCTGGCGCGAGTGGCTCGCCTTGCCAATGCGCTGCGCAGTCTTGGCGTCACGGCAGACCAACGCGTGGCCACCTTCCAGTGGAGTAACCAGGAACATCTGGAGGCCTACTGTGCGATTCCCTCCATGGGCGCGGTCCTGCACACGCTCAACATTCGTTTGGCCCCAGAGCAACTGGCGTACATCGCCAACCACGCGAGCGATCAGATCGTCCTAGTCGACGCTTCGGTTGCCCCGTTGTTGGCGCGCGCGCTCCCAGCGATGGCGTCGGTGCACACCGTCATCGTCACCGGAGAGGGCGACCTTGCCCCGCTACAGGGATGCGGGAAGACCGTTCTGCGTTACGAGGAAGTGCTTGCCGGCCAGGAAGAATCATTTGACTGGCCTCGGCTCGACGAGCTGTCCGCCGCGGCCATGTGTTATACGAGCGGCACCACCGGAGATCCCAAAGGCGTCGTCTACAGCCACCGTTCGACGTACCTTCACTCCCTGACCGCCTGCACAGCTAACGCTTTGTCAGTCAGCGAGGCCGACCGTGTGCTGGCCATCGTCCCAATGTTTCACGCCAATGCGTGGGGGCTTATCTACGCAGCGTTGATGTCCGGTGCGGATCTGGTGCTGCCTGACCGCTATCTCCAAGCCGAACCGTTGGTGTCGATCATCGAAGACACCAGGCCGACCGTGGCCGGTGCAGTGCCGACGATCTGGAACGATGTCGACCGATATCTGGATTCGCACCCTGAACGGGACATTTCTTCGCTACGGCTGGTCGCGTGCGGGGGATCTGCTGTTCCGCTTTCCTTGATGCGGGCATTCGAAGAGAAGTACAACGTGCCCATTGTGCAGGCCTGGGGTATGACCGAAACGTCTCCGTTGGCGACCGTCGCACGTCCGGCTCACAGAGCCGACGCGACGCGACGATGGGAGATGCGCGCATCCCAGGGCCGGCCGATCTGCGGTGTCGAAATCCGGTTGCGGGATGACGACGGGAAAGACGTGCCGTGGGACGGGCAATCAGTCGGGGAAATCCAGGCGCGCGGTCCCTGGATCACCGGGTCCTATTTCGGAAACAACGATACGGAGAAGTTCGACGAAGGATGGCTGCGTACCGGTGATGTGGGCAAGATCGACGCCGAGGGCTATCTGACCCTGACCGACCGCTCGAAAGACGTCATCAAGTCAGGTGGCGAATGGATCTCCTCGGTGGAGCTGGAAAACACGCTGATCGGCCACCCTGCCGTGTACGAAGCGGCGGTAGTCGGCGTCGCGGACGATAAATGGCAGGAAAGGCCGTTGGCGCTTGTCGTCGTCCACCCCGGAACCGACGTTGACATTGACCAACTCCGATCGTTTCTTGCGGACAAAGTCGCCAAATGGTGGATTCCTGAGCGATGGAGCTTCGTGTCCGATATTCCGAGGACGAGCGTCGGAAAGTACGACAAAAAGGTCATCCGTGCGCGCCACTCTGCCGGCGAATACCTCATCGAAATCGAAACGTCATAACGTCAAATCCCTGGAATTCCAACAGTCGGAAGGTAATCATGTCCTCACCAATCTCTCCCTGGATGAATGCCGAATTACTCGAGCTTCGTGACCTCGCTGCGAAGTTCTTCTCGGCCGAATTGGCGCCGCATGCGAGCCGCTTTGCAGACCAGCACCACGTCGACCGAGAACTGTGGAACCGAGCAGGCGAGCTGGGCCTGCTCTGCATGTCTATACCTGAGGAATACGGCGGAGGCGGTGGCACTTTCGCGCACGAAGCGGTCGTGCTTGAAGAGCAGGCCCGCATAGGTGACAGCTCATGGGGCGCGGGACTGCACAGCGGAATCGTCGCCCACTACATCCTGCAGTACGCGACTGAAGAGCTGCGCGCGCAGTGGCTTCCCAAGATGGCGTCCGGTGAAATGATCGGGGCGATCGCCATGACAGAACCGGGGACCGGGTCCGATCTGCAGAGCGTCAAGACAAAAGCCCTCCTGGACGGTGACGAGTACGTGATCACCGGCTCCAAGACTTTCATCACCAACGGCCAACAGGCCGACCTCATCATCGTTGTTGCCAAGACAGATCCGAGCCAGGGCGCTGCGGGCATCTCTTTGATCGTTGTCGAGGCTGACCGGGCGGGATTCCGGCGCGGCAAGGTTCTCGACAAAATCGGCCAGCGCGGCCAGGACACCTCCGAATTGTTCTTCGATGAAGTGAGAGTTCCGCGCTCGCATCTACTGGGCCAGTCTGAGGGACAGGGCTTCATTCAGCTGATGACGCAGCTGCCACAAGAGCGACTCATCGTCGCGGTGGGGGCTGTCGCAGCGATGGAACTTGCCCTGGAGCAGACGCTCGAGTATACCCGTGAGCGGGAGGCGTTTGGTCGGCCTGTCTTTGGCTTTCAGAACACCAAGTTCACGCTGGCTGAAGCCGCGACCGAAACGCGCATCGCACGAGTGTTCCTCGACTACTGCATCGACCTGCACCTTGCGGGTCAACTCGACGTGCAGACCGTCGCCATGGCGAAGTGGTGGACCACTGAGCGAGCGATGAAGGTACTCGATGACTGTATGCAGCTTCACGGCGGATATGGCTACATGACCGAGTACCCCATCTCGAGATTGTGGGTGGATCAGCGCGTGCAAAAAATCTATGCCGGCACGAACGAGGTGATGAAGGAAATCATCTCGCGTTCCCTATGACTCAGATGAGTTGCCGCCTGCACGTTAGTCACCTGGAGGAGGATTGATGGCATCGATGGTGGTGCCGTATCGCCACGACATGGGCGGCCATTGCGGATCGGGGGCTCTTCGGGATTTGACCGAATGGGCCGGGATCCGTTGGGGTGATGACACCCCGGACGAAGGTATCGTGTTTGCTCTCGGCGGGGCCCTCGACTTCTCGTATGTTCGCTCGGCGCACCTACGTCCACCGATCTACCTCGTTGGACGTAGCGCGGACCTCGAAGACGAATACTTGACCCGGTTGGGCGCGCGCTTCGAGCGCCGTTCGACAGACGACCCCGATCTTGGTTGGAAATGGGTGACCGAACAGATCGATTCCGGCAGGCCGGTCATGGTGTGGACTGACATCGCCGAATTGCCCTATCTGAGAACGCGTCTGAGTATGAGCCGGCATGATGTCGTGATCGTGGGGTACGACGACGACGAGGAACTCGCGTTCGTGGTCGATAACGATCGCGATACACCTCAAGCGGTGCCGTACGAGAATTTGCGGAAGGCGCGAGCATCGACGGGATTTCCCGTCCCCACGCGGCACACCACCTACGTGGTCGAGTGGCCCGGCGCAGCACCAGATCTCGGCAATGCTGCTCGGTCGGCCTTCCGTAGGTCCGCGGACGCGATGCAGGGTTCGTTTGTGAGCGCGCCGATCACCGAGGGCTCCGATAGTGATGTTCAGGTCCGTGGATTATCAGGGGTGTTGACGTTTGTGGAGGACCTCAAGCGGTGGTCGGAGATCTTTGACGACGACACCCTCGACGGTGCCTTGTTTGCGCTGAGCGCCTTCATCGAAAAGGCTGGAACCGGGGGCGGTCTGTTCCGAGATCTGCAGGCACGTGGATGTCGGCGCGTCGCAGAAGAATTGAGTTTCGAACCTGCGTTTAAAGCAGCGGAGGCCGCCAAGACCGCATCTGAGTTGTGGACCGCTGTCGCGCATACCGCGTACGAAAGCGGTGCAGATCCGCGCCGGCGAGCGAGCGGCGCCGCGTCCCTCGCTGCGCAGTTGCCGCAAGCCGAACGTCGACTCGCGCAGGCGCTGAGGGAGGCAGGAAATCGTCTCCTATGAGTCCTGATTGCCTGCGGAGGAAATGAAACTGGGTGCGACTCAACGGATTTATTTGTGAGTGCTTGGACTGCGTCAACAGAATGGAATTTCAGGATGGCTGTGTTCGCTGATGCTGAAGAGGTTTACCGCTATCTCGCCGGCATCTTTCGACGAGGTTTGGAGAACGAAGACCTTGCGAACAGACTCGCCGGGTCCGGGGTGGTGTTGCGGATCCACTACACCGATCCGGACGCGGTAGTAACCGTGGATATGCCGAAGAAGGTGATAGAGACCGGCGCGGACAGTGGCGTTACACCGAATGTCGAATTGTTCATGTCCGCGGATACCGGTAACAGGTTCTGGTTGGGGAAGGTGAACTTGACCATGGCGATGGCGAAAGGAACTGTACGAGCGAAAGGTCCTGTCACCAAACTGATCAAGCTCATACCGCAGGCCAAAAACCTCTTTCCAGAATATCGGGCAATCCTCGAAGCCGACAAGCGTCACGACCTGCTCGATGTGTGATGTCAGTCCGGTACGAGACCGGGTGCGGGCGAGCGGCCGCCGCGGCCTATAGGCGATATGCCGGGACACAGTACGGGACAGTTCTCGCGACCACCGTGCGCGGTCGGGATAACTACTTCAGAAGCGTCATTAGATAGAAGGGACTTGAGCATGAAGACACGTGCCGCTGTTTTGTGGGGCTTGGAGCAGAAGTGGGAGGTCGAAGAAGTCGAGTTGGATCCGCCGGGCCCCGGGGAAGTCCTCGTGCGGCTGGCGGCCACCGGCTTGTGCCATTCCGACGAACATCTGGTGACCGGCGACCTCCCGATCCCATTGCCGGTAGTAGGGGGCCATGAGGGTGCTGGCACAGTCGTGGAGTGCGGTGAAGGGGTCGAGGATCTGTCCGAAGGTGATTCTGTCATCTTGACCTTCCTTCCCTCGTGTGGGCGCTGCTCCTACTGCGCGCGCGGCATGGGCAATCTCTGTGATTTGGGAGCAGCGCTGATGATGGGACCGCAGATCGACGGCACCTATCGCTTTCACGCACGAGGCGAGGACGTCGGGCAGATGTGCTTGCTCGGAACGTTTTCCGAGTACACAGTGGTGCCGCAGGCATCCGTGGTCAAGATTGACGGCGGAATCCCTCTGGATCGGGCAGCCTTGATCGGTTGCGGCGTCACGACCGGCTACGGATCTGCGGTGCGGACTGGGGAGGTGCGCGCCGGGGACACCGTCGTGGTAGTGGGAGCAGGCGGAATCGGAATGAATGCGATTCAGGGTGCGCGAATCGCGGGTGCGCTAGCAATTGTGGCGGTCGATCCGGTGAACTTCAAGCGAGAGCAAGCGAGCGGGTTCGGCGCGACGCATACCGCCGCCTCGATGGATGAAGCTTGGTCGCTGGTCAGCGATATGACGCGGGGCAAGCTGGCCGATGTCTGCATCCTCACCACTGATGTAGCTGAGGGCTCTTATACCGCCGAAGCGCTGGCCTTGGTCGGAAAGCGCGGACGCGTCGTGGTTACGGCCATCGGGCATCCCGACGAGTCGTCGATCTCAGGGTCACTGCTGGAGATGACGCTTTACGAGAAGCAGATTCGTGGCGCTTTGTATGGCTCATCCAATGCGCCACACGATATTCCGCGGCTGGTCGAGCTTTACTCCGCCGGGCTGTTGAAGCTCGACGAGTTGGTCACCCGCGAATACTCCCTCGACCAAATCAATGAGGGCTACCAGGATATGCGTTCAGGAAGAAACATTCGAGGGCTCGTCCGGTTCTGAAGAGAACCATGCTCCACTGCTCGTGTTCATGTCCTTGCGCCGCTGCAGATTACACGCCGCCGGACCGCTTAGGCTGCCGCGCGTCGCGTTCTCCTTTCCCGTCCTGAGACGGCAAGCATTAGACACCTTGTAATCAATCATCCATCAAATTCTCTCGGAGGCTGAGATGACGGACGCTGGCACGACCATGGCAAGCGAGGATGGGGCAGCTCGTTTCGTTGTCGCCCCGGAGGCGTGGACCACGCCGGAGCGACGAGCGCTGAGTCAGATGGCGCGGTCTTTCGTCGAACGTGAAATCGCGCCGAAGCTAGCGCAATGGGAGCAGGTGGGTGAGATTCCACGCGACCTGCACCTCAATGCTGCCGAGGTGGGGCTTCTCGGAATCGGGTTCCCGGAAGATGTCGGCGGCAGCGGCGGCAACGCGATTGACTCCGCACTGGTCACTGAGGCCATCCTGGCCGCAGGTGGGTCTACTGGCGTCTGTGCCGCCTTGTTCACCCATGGCATTGCCCTTCCCCACATTGCCGCCAATGGCTCCGAAGCCCTGATTGAACGATATGTCCGTCCGACGCTCGCAGGAAAGATGATCGGCTCGCTGGGCGTTACCGAGCCTGGGGCAGGTTCAGATGTCGCGAATTTGCGCACACGCGCAGTGCGCGACGGCGACACCTACGTGGTCAACGGAGCAAAGACGTTCATCACCAGCGGAGTTCGGGCGGACTTTGTTACTACGGCGGTACGCACCGGCGGACCGGGTTACGGTGGAGTTTCATTGCTCGTGATCGACAAGAATTCGCCTGGATTCGAAGTGTCCCGCCGGTTGGACAAGATGGGATGGCGATGTAGCGACACCGCCGAGTTGTCTTTCGTCGACGTTCGCGTACCGGCTGAGAACCTTGTGGGGGCAGCGAACAGCGGGTTTTTGCAGATCATGCAGCAATTTCAGGCTGAACGGCTCGGCATCGCTGTCCAGGCATACGCGACGGCGGGTCGGGCTCTCGATCTCGCCAAGAGTTGGGCGCGGGAGCGTGAAACGTTCGGTAGACCCTTGACGGGGCGTCAGGTCATTCGCCATAAGCTTGCCGAGATGGCTCGACAGGTCGACGTGGCGTGCACCTACACCCGTGCAGTCCTGCAGAGGTGGCTAGCGGGGGAGGATGTCGTTGCCGAGGTGTCGATGGCCAAGAACACCGCTGTGTATGCGTGCGACTACGTGGTCAACGAGGCAGTTCAGATCTTCGGTGGGATGGGCTACATGCGTGAGTCTGAGATCGAGAGACACTATCGAGACTGCCGGATTCTCGGAATAGGCGGCGGCACCAACGAAATCATGAACGAGATCATCGCCAAGCGTATCGGAATCTAGCTACTTGATCCCAAGTAAAGAAAGTTCTCACACCGCAGGTCAGAAGCCGTTTGCGGGCGCTGGCACCGATCTAGTCGCTGCTGGATGAGCAGGGCTGGCCGGTGGCCGAGCACAGCGGTGGTATTACGCGGAGGCTGCGCTGCCGAGCCTGATTTCCTGCTGTGGGTGGTCGATCCAGACAGAGTGCGCTTGCCGGTACTGGCTGCTGTGGCGGCGGACAGAGGGCGAAGCGTAGCGACCGGCGCGGACGGGAGCGCCAGCGGACGGGAGCAGAGGGAGCGTAGTAAAGCCCGCAGGTAGCCGCCGGATGCTGCACGCGAGAGCCTTCGTTACTGGCACTCTTCGGGTCGGGCCGCTTCGGTCAGCAGGGTGACGAGGGTGTCGGCGTTGCGGCCGAGGTGGTTGAGCAGCGCGTGGCCTTTGGCTTCGGTGGCCCGTGACGGGTAGCCGATGACACCGGTGGTGGTGTAGGCGCTGATGCCGACTGTGGTGAGGTAGCGGCGGTCGCTGGCACTGTGATCAGCGGTGTTCCATCCGGCGCGCAGGTAGCTGGGGTACGCGGCGAGCAGGATGGAGGTTTCTAGTTCGCCGGCGTGCATGTCGTCGTGATTGGTGCTGGTGATGCCAGCGGCGGTGCGGGCTTCGGTCCAATCTTCGCGACTTGGATAGAGACCCACATTGATCGGGGTGGCGGGCTGGTTCGCCTGCTGCACGACATTAGTGAGTACAGCGTTGCCGCCGTGGGCGTTCACGACAATGAGCCCGCGCACTGCCTGCTGGATGAGCGACTGGGTGATATCGGCGATGACCGCCGCGAGTGCTGTGGCGCTGATACTGACCGTTCCGGGATACGCGGCGTGTTCATGAGAGCATCCGAACGTGATCGGTGGTAGTCGGAAAACGTTGTGATGCTGGCTGATTGCCGTTGCGATGGCGCAGGCGATGAGACAGTCAGTGCCCAGCGGCAGGTGGGGGCCGTGCTGTTCGAAGGAACCAACCGGTAGCACTGCCACGGAATTGGTGGCAGCAGGATCGGTGGTGGTGGTATCGGGGATGATGTGGCGGCTCACGTATGTGCTCCTTGGGTGGCTTTCTTGATGCGCGCGGCAAGTTCTTGCAGGACAGGGCTGGTGTCTCTTCGTCGACGGTCACGGACGAGTTTGCCCGCCTGAGCGAGGTGTCGGCGCGCTCGCTGCGATGGCGCTGACAGGTAGGCGGGGATGGCGGTGTCAGCTAGCGCAAGCGCGAGGCGATAGTCCCGGATCGCGATGTAGGTATGCAGCAGCCGCATGTCGGCG